>CAJDVN010000046.1_pt1 | contig 16139 bp, 18 predicted proteins | sample 7391301 | NCBI WGS metagenome assembly CAJDVN01 (sample SAMEA7055705, study PRJEB34461) | soil metagenome | biome: terrestrial ecosystem; feature: Peninsula; material: soil | place: Antarctica | collected 2016 | reverse complement strand
CAGCCAGGTTCGTACTAAGAACGCATCCATGCGGCCCATCCAGGCACGGATTTCCATTGGCGCCATGGCACACAACCTGCGTGTGGCACGCAGCCATGCGGACGGTGCGCGCATTTTTGCCGTGGTCAAGGCCAACGCCTACGGGCACGGGCTATCGCGTGCCCGGCGCGCGCTGGCAGCGGCCGACGGTTTTGCCGTGCTGACCCTGGAAGAGGCCGCCAACCTGAGATTGATGGGAGTCGATCAGCCCATCATGCTGCTCGAGGGACTCTTTGGTGCGGATGAAATCGCTACCTGCGCCGAACTGGATCTGTGGCCGGTGTTGCATCATCCCGCCCATCTCGACTGGCTGCAGCAGCAGCCACCCACGCGGCCTCTTCAGGTCTTCCTCAAATTCGATAGCGGCATGCACCGGCTGGGATTTCCGCTGGCCGATCATGCCGTGATCGTTGCGCGCACAAGAAGTCTCGCCGGGGTGGCCGGCATCACCTTGATGACGCATTTTTCCCAGGCAGATGAAACGGCCGGCGTGGACTGGCAGTTGCACCCTTTTCTGGATGAACTGTCGGCCTACGGCCTGCCGTGGAGTAGCGCCAATTCGGCGGCACTGCTGCGCTATCCGGAGACACTCGGCGCCTGGGCGCGTCCGGGGCTGATGCTCTACGGCGCGTCGCCGTTCGCTGACGTATCGGCCGAGCAATTGGGGTTGAGGCCGGCCATGACCGTGCAATCGGAAATCATCGGCGTACAGACCCTGCAAGCGGGCGAGGGCGTGGGCTATGGCCAGTTGTTTCGTGCCGACCGGCCCATGCGGGTTGGCGTAGTCGCCTGCGGCTATGCGGATGGCTATCCGCGTCATGCGCTGACCGGCACCCCGGTCCTTGTCAATGGACGTATCAGCCAGACTCTGGGCCGGGTGTCGATGGACATGTTGTGCGTCGATTTGAGTGAGTGCCCTGAAGGCTGCGGGCACCAGCAGTTACGAACTGCTGTGCGCGCTGACCGCGCGGGTTCCCGTGGAAGAAACCGACTAGGGTCTAGCACGTCGTGCCGAACGAGAGGTCGTGGGTACCGGGCGGCATCGGCAACCCGGCATAGTGGCTGGCCTGCGTAATCGGACCCAGCGGAAGCAGGCTGTATAGGAACTTGTGCCCGCCATGACCGGCGCAGCAATCACGCAGATAACGAATGATGGCCAGATGGTGGTCCGGCAGTTCCAGGTCGTCCCGGCGCGCGTGCTCGATGGTCACAGGCGATTACGTGCTGGCCGCCGATGCGGTATTTTCCAGCAGGGATCCGGGCGCCGAGAAGCATTCCAGATGGCGTTCGCCCAGCGTGTACCTGGCACAGTCCAGGTCGAGCACGGCCAGGTTCAGGGCGGTGGAGAACGCCGTAAAATCGGCAATGCCTTCGTAGATTTCCATCCACGTCGACGGATCGTCGCAGCGCTGCAGCCGTCGTGGCGGCCGACTGCAATGCGGGGTCAGGATGCCCAGCAGCGCATCGATCCTAGGTGCAGCCAGACAGGCTTGCGCAGGGTCGATGCGGTAGTAGACATAGGCATGCTTCACCTATTCGGGAAGGGCGTAGGGCAAGGGTTTCAGAGTCAGCGCGGCGCCATCGGCCGCTTTCAGATGCAGGGTCTGCGTATTCGCGCTTTCGACCTGGGCAACGGCCAGCACATCGAAGCCGCCGCTGGGCGCCGGTGCCGCATTGACCACGGTGCCGGTCGCCTGACCTTCGAAGTCGGCGCTATACAGGCTGTCGCCGGGCGCGGCTTCCGCATCCACGTGCGCGAGGAACATGCGGCGCTTGAGTTTGCCCAGATACTGGCTGCGCGCGACGATTTCCTGGCCGGGATAGCAACCCTTCTGGAAGTTGACGCCACCGATGATCTCGAAATTAACCATCTGCGGGACGAACTGCTCCTGGGTGGCGGCAACGATCATCGGGATGCCGGCATTGAGCCGCAGCCAGTCCCATACCGGCGCACCAACCGGGGTAGCCGATTTGCATAGCACTTGCCACACGGAGGTCGCACGCTCGGGTGTGACAGACAGCACGAACTTGTCGTCGCTCACGCGGATCACCAGGCCTGCCTCACTGCTGACCGTGTGCAGCGGGGTATCCGGAATGGCACCCATCGCGGCGCTAACTGCCGCCAGTGCCTGGCTGCCGGCGACAACCATCCGAACGTTCTCATCACTGGCGTCGCGCCCTTGCACCTTGGCGCGCATGATGAACATGGACAGGCGTTTCATTACGCTGGGGACGATGTCGCCCGCCAGCTGCAGACAATAATCCTCGCCCTGTCGCCATACTAGGAAGTTTCCGAGCAGGCGTCCCTTGGGGTTGCAATAGCCGTTCCACTGCGCCGCGTCGACATGCAGGCTGCGCACATCGTTGGTCAGTTGGCTTTGCAGAAAGGTGGCGGTCTCGTCGCCGCGGAAAGCGATGACGCCGAGCTGCGACAAATCCGCGACAATGGTGCCGTCCGTGGCGGCAACGCGTTCGGCTGCCGGATCGCCATAATGCAGAACCGTGCTGTCTTCGATCAGCGCGCCTTGGGATTGCAGAAAGTTTTTCCAGGAATCGATCACGATGCGTTCCAGTCAAAGAGGGATGTCATGAAGGCCAAAAGTGTACACGCTGACGCGCGAGATTGAACTCAAACCCTCGCGCCGACTGGGGCTGTTGCTGCTGGGCATGGTCGCGCTGACGGAAGGTGCCGTGTTTCTGGCGGATTTGCCGGCCGCGATTGCGTTTGCGCTGGAGGGCGCCGCGATTGGCCTTGGCATATGGGGCTGGCGGCGGGCTTCGCCGACGTCGAACCTGCGCCTGGTGGCAGATGGGCGCCTGCAATGTCTGGATGGCGTTGATGAATGGTGCGATGTAGAGGTATTGGACGACAGTTTTGTTTCGAACGTGTTGATCGTGCTGCGCTACAGAGCTGTCGACCGTCGCACGCATACCCTGACCCTGCTGCCCGACAGTACGAATGCCGACGACTTGCGGCGTCTCAGGGTGTTGCTTCGCTGGGGGCGCCGCACACGCTTGGACACAGGGTTCCCGGGCACGGATTGAGCACGGTATTGCCGGCGATCGGCAGGATTTCCGGATAGTCGCGGCTGAAATGCAGGCCGCGGCTTTCATGCCGCAATTGAGCCGAGCGGATGATGAGATCGGCACTTAGCACCAGATTACGCAGTTCGATCAGGTCGTTGGAAACCCGGAAATTCTGGTAGAACTCGTCGATTTCGGCGTGCAGCAGGCGGATCCGGTGCGATGCGCGCGCCAGCCGCTTGTTGGTGCGGACGATGCCGACATAGTCCCACATGAAACGGCGCAGTTCGTCCCAGTTGTGCGAAATTACCACTTCCTCGTCGGCATCGGTGACGCGCGATGCATCCCAGAGCGGCAGGCTGAGCGAGGGGGCGGGCGGGGTGGTCAGGATGTCGGCAGCGGCGGCGTGGCCGAATACCAGGCACTCCAGCAGCGAATTCGACGCCAGGCGGTTGGCGCCGTGCAGCCCGGTGAAGGTGACTTCGCCGACGGCGTGCAGGTTGCTCAGGTCGGTGCGCGCATTCATGTCGGTGACGACGCCGCCGCAAGTATAGTGCGCGGCCGGCACCACCGGGATCGGCTGACGCGTGATGTCGATGCCAAGTTCCAGACAGCGGCCGTAAATCGTCGGGAAATGCTCGTGCACGAAGTCGGCCGGCATGTGACTGATGTCGAGGTAGACGCAGTCGATGCCGCGTTTTTTCATCTCAAAGTCGATCGCGCGGGCCACCACGTCGCGTGGCGCGAGTTCAGCGCGCTCGTCGTGAAACTGCATGAAGCGACTGCCGTCGGGCAGCAGCAGGCGACCGCCTTCACCGCGTACTGCTTCGGAAATGAGAAAGGATTTGGCGTGCGGGTGGTACAGGCAGGTCGGGTGGAACTGCACAAATTCCAGATTGGCCACCCGGCAGCCGGCGCGCCACGCCATTGCAATGCCGTCGCCGGTCGCGGTGTCGGGATTGGTTGTGTAGAGATAGACCTTACCGGCGCCGCCGGTGGCGAGCACGGTATGGCCGGCGGCGAAGGTCTCAACCTCGCCGGTGTCCCTGTTCAGCGCATAGGCGCCGTGGATCTGCCGTTCCTCGCCGCCGGCGCGCTTGCCCGTTATGAGGTCGATGGCGACGTGCTGCTCGAACGTATCGATGTTGGGGTGGGCGCGAACCCGGTCCAGCAGGCTGGTCTGCACCGCGTGGCCGGTGGCGTCGTGTGCGTGCACGACCCGGCGTCTGGAGTGTCCGCCCTCACGGGCGAGGTGCAAGCCGCCAGGCACTTGCGGGTCGGAGGTGAAGGCGACACCATTGGCGGTCAGCCAGGCGATCATCTCGCGCGCCTGACCGGCCACCAGTCGGGTAACCGCCTCGTCGCACAGACCGGCGCCGGCGACCAGGGTGTCGTGGACGTGCGCCTCGATCGAGTCGCCACTGTCGACCGCCGCGGCAATTCCGCCCTGTGCCCAGTCGCTGGCGCCGTCGATCATCTGACGCTTGGTCACAATGGCGACGCGGCGCTGGTCGGCAAGCTTGAGCGCGGTTGTCAGGGCGGCGAGGCCGCTACCGAGGATGAGGACATCGTGTCTGTGCATGGTGGTCGCAGGATGATAGCAGGCTTGCCCAGTCCGAATAACCCTGTTTGGGAGTGAACTTTTTTATCCCGAACCGCTCACACGTTGCGGAAGGTGCGGTCACGTATACTTTCAGCATAAACAAAAAGCAGCAGGGAGATATGTCGGACCGCGAACTGGATCAGGTGCTGGTCGAACGTGCCCAGCAAGGTGACAAACACGCTTTCGAGTTATTGGTGATCAAGTATCACCGCAAGCTCGGGCGGTTGCTGTCGCGCATGGTGCGGGATTCGGCGGAGGTGGAAGATATTACGCAGGAAGCTTTTATCAAGGCCTATCGCGCGTTGCCGGGATTTCGCGGCGAGAGCGCCTTTTACACTTGGCTGTATCGTATCGCCGTGAACACCGCCAAGAACTATCTGGTGGCGCATAAGCGGATGCCGATATCGAGTGACGTGCTGGCGGAAGATGCGGAGAATTACGAGGAAGGTAGCCTGTTACGCGATATTGCGACGCCGGATGCGGAACTCCAGACCAAACAGATCGCCAAAGCGGTTAATGAGGCAGTCGATGCGCTGCCCGAGGAATTGAGGACGGCCATCACGCTGCGTGAAATCGAAGGCATGAGCTACGAAGAAATCGCACAGATGATGGATTGCCCGATAGGCACTGTCCGCTCGCGGATATTCCGTGCGCGCGAGGCCATTGCCCAAAAGATACGCCCGATGCTGGGCACCAGTCACGACAAAAGGTGGTAATCATGTCAGCACTTCTTAAAACCAGCGCCCATCCCCAGACTGAACAGGCCGACGACGACTGGCGTCTGATGCTATCTGCCACGCTGGATGGCGAGACGAAGCGTGTCGAAACGGAGGCCTGCATCAAGGCCCTGAAGCACGATGGCGACTTGCGACAAAACTGGTCGGAATACCACTTGATCGGCGATCTGATGCGAGGCGAGGCCCCGGTGCAGAAGGACTTCATGGTGCGCTTCTCGGCGCAATTGTCTACCGAGCCGACCGTGCTCGCGCCGCGCCGGAGCGTATGGCCGCAGCGGGTTGCCGTGGCGTCGTTCGCCTCGCTTGCGGTGTGGGGGGCGATTTCGCTCACCCGGGTGATATCGGAAGAGCCGGCTATGCTGCCCATGGCAACAACGACCTCCGGATTTCAGCAGGCTTCGCTATCGTCGGAGCCTGTGGGTGAAGACGCCCGGTTTGCGCCTTACCTGGTGGCACATCAGGAATTTGCTCCGATGACAGTGGTTTCACCTTATCAGCCGGCAGTAGCCGTAGCGGTGGAGCCGCGCTAATGCAGTCGTTGGCTGGATGGCGACAGGGTTGGCTGGTTGCTGCAGGGTTTGCCGGACTGGTCTTGTTGTCCGGCGGCGCACGTGCTGATGCCGCCGCCGATTGGCTCAACCGGGCGGCCACGGCCGCCAAGCAGCAGAATTACAGCGGTGTCTATGTCTACCATCATGGCGAGCACGTCGAGGTATTGCGTGTGCAACACCGCATGGATGCGAATGGTGAGCAGGAAAAGGTCGAAGTCATGGATGGTACTTCGCGCCAGTTCCTGCGCATCAATAGCGACATGTATTGCCATTTGCCGGACGGCAAGCACGTTCGACTGGAACACAATGCCCTGCGCCGCTTCTTCCCGGCTTTGCTGCCCGTGCAGCCGGCCAGCCTGCTTGATTTCTACGAGGCGAAGCTGGGCGGGATCGAGCGCGTTGCGGGCCGCACCTGCCAGGTGGTGACGCTGACGCCGCGCGATGGATATCGGTATGCCTACAATCTCTGGCTGGATACCCAGACAGGCCTACCGCTCAAAGCGCGCATCGTCAACGATAGCGGCAACGTGATCTCGATTCTCGTATTCTCGGAAATTCAGATCGGCAAGACGCCCGACATCCGCAATGACATGGCGGGGAAGATCATCCAGAAAGTACCCCCCGGCAAGCCTGTCGTCATCGACTGGGACGTGGCCCCGCCACCCGGATACGACCAGATACAGGAAATGGTGCGCGTGCTCCCTGGCAAGCGGGTACCGGTCACGCACCTGGTGTTTTCCGATGGCCTCAGCGTGCTGTCGATGTTTGTCGAGCCGGTGGACCCGCAGGTGCAAAGCCTGCGCGGTCTGTCAGCTGAAGGCGCCGTCGGCATCTATGCCCGTGAGGTCGATGGCTACATCGTGACGACGCTGGGCGAGGTGCCGAACAAGGCACTCATCGAAACCGGCAATTCGGCGGCCAGGAAATAAAGTAAGGAACTGCCATGCTTGAGCAAACAGCCGAAGTCATTCATACCGCATCCGATGGTATCTGGGTGCAAGCCGTCGAGCCGTCGGGTTGTGGTACCTGTGGCGGTCAGGGATGCTCGTCGCGTCGCATAGCCGAACTATTCCAGCGCAAACCGCGGAATTTCCGGGTCGAGTGCGACCTGGCCCTGGCCCCGGGCGACCGCGTCGTGATCGGGATCGCCCGTGGCACCGTGCTCAAGAGCGCAATGCGTGCCTACGGCCTGCCGTTGGTCCTGATGTTGACTGGCGCGTTGCTGGCGCAAGCCATGCGCCCCGGCGATGGTGCGGCGCTCGTCGGCATGCTGATCGGGGGAACGCTGGGCTGGCTGGCGGCGCGTGGCGACCGGATGGCCCGCCCGGTGGTGCTCAGACGCGAAGATGGAATCCTGTTTCAAGCAATGAAAGGCCATTCATGATGAAAAACGCTTTGGTGGCAATCGTGCTGACGTTTGCCGTGTCGGTGCCTGCATTGGCGAAGGACGTGATGGATGTGGCCGATCTGGTTGAAAAAGAGGGACCGGCCGTCGTCAATATCAGTACCACCAAGTTGGTGAAGCGCGGCCAGGAAGGCATGCCGTTCGGCGACAAAGATATGCAGGAATTCTTTCGCCGCTTCTTCCCGGGTATGCCGGGGCCGGAGGGACAGGGTCCCCGACCCATGCAGGAGATCCCGGCGCGGGGCGAAGGCTCGGGCTTCATCGTCAGCAACGATGGCTATATCCTGACTAATGCGCATGTGGTCAAGGGTGCGGATGAAGTGGTCGTCAAGCTCATCGACAAGCGGACTTTCACCGCCAAGGTCATGGGGGCGGACGCGCGCACTGATGTGGCCGTTATCAAAATCAACGCCAGCAACCTGCCTGTCGTCAAGTTGGGCGATCCCGCGAAACTGCGCGTCGGCGAGGCGGTGGCCGCCATCGGTTCGCCCTTCGGCTTCGAGAATTCGGTCACGGCGGGCATCGTTTCCGCCAAGGGACGTTCGCTGCCGTCAGAGGCCTATGTACCCTTTATCCAGACCGACGTGGCGATCAATCCCGGCAATTCGGGCGGACCGCTGTTCAACATGAAGGGTGAAGTGGTGGGTATCAATTCCCAGATTTACAGTCGCAGCGGCGGCTATATGGGGGTGTCATTTGCAATCCCGATCGATGTGGCGATGAATGTGGCGAAGCAGCTGGAGAGCGGCGGCAAGATCTCGCGCGGCTGGCTCGGTGTCATGGTCCAGGAAGTGACCGCTGATCTGGCCGATTCATTCGGCTTGGACCGCCCGCGCGGCGCACTGGTGTCGCAGGTACAGGAAGATAGTCCGGCGCAGAAAGCGGGACTCCAGGTGGCCGACGTCATCCTGGAATTCAACGGCAAGGCTGTGGAAAACTCCAGCGACCTGCCGCACATGGTTGGCATGGCCAAGCCAGGTACCCGGATTCCGCTGCAAGTCTGGCGCAAGGGAAAAACCCAGCAATTGAATGTAATGTTGGGCGAATTGCCCACGGAAGACCAGCAGGCGAGCAACGACGGCAAGACGATGCTGCGCGGTGGACTGGCCTTGACCGAACTGGGCGCGGATCAGCGGCGGGCGCTCGAACTCGACCATGGCGTGCTGGTCGCAGATGCCACGGGCGATGCGGCACGGGCCGGCATTCGGACGGGCGACATTATTCTCGCAGTCAACAATACCAAGATCACCAGCGTGGCGGTGTACCGCAAGGTCATTGCCACGATTTCCGCCGGCAAGAGCGCGGCGATCCTGGTGCGTCGTGGCGATGGTTCACTTTATGTCCCGCTAAAGATTTCGGGTGGGTAAAACGCTGACGCTCTACACGCGGACCGACTGCCCGCTCTGCGAGGAACTGGCGGCCGAGGTTCTCGCCTTGATGGCTGGAACGGGGCACGACCTGACGGCTGTCGACGTGGATGCCGATTCATCGCTCAAGGCAGAATACGGCTGGGATGTACCACTGTTGTTTGACGGAGACATCGAGCTTTTCCGGCATAAGCTCAATCTGCCCGCGTTTCAGGAATGGCTGCGCTTGAACGCTTGAAATCCGTTAAAATCCGGGGTCTTATCGAATCCCTAATCGGGCACGTAAGCGTGCCCGTTTTGTTGTGTCCCAGAATCTGATCCGCAATTTTTCCATCATCGCCCACATCGACCACGGCAAATCCACGCTGGCCGACCGACTGATCCAGTTTTGTGGCGGCCTGTCCGAGCGCGAGATGGGCGCGCAAGTGCTCGATTCCATGGACCTGGAAAAGGAGCGCGGTATCACCATCAAGGCGCAGACCGCCTCACTGGCCTACAAGGCGCAGGATGGCAAGATCTATCACCTGAATCTGATCGACACGCCGGGCCACGTCGACTTCTCCTATGAAGTTTCGCGTTCGCTGTCGGCCTGCGAAGGCGCGCTGCTGGTGGTCGACGCCTCGCAGGGTGTGGAAGCGCAGACGGTGGCCAACTGCTACACTGCGATCGATCTCGGTGTCGAAGTCATTCCGGTACTGAACAAGATCGACCTGCCCGCGGCCGACCCCGACATTCTCGAGGTAGTGGTGAAGCAGGTGCCGCCGCCGCGCGGCGACGAAAGCGCGCCGCTGAAGGCGTTGATCATCGATTCGTGGTTCGACAATTACGTCGGCGTGGTAATGCTGGTGCGGGTGGTCGATGGCGTGCTGAAACCCAAGGACAAGATCCGCTTCATGGCGAGTGGCGCGCAGCACCTGACCGAACACGTCGGCGTGTTCACCCCCAAATCGGTCGACAAGCCCCAACTGTCGGCCGGAGAGGTAGGCTTTGTCATCGCTGGCATCAAGGAGCTCAAATCAGCACAGGTGGGCGACACCATCACCCTGATCGAGCGTCCGGCCAGCAAGCCATTGCCTGGCTTCAAGAAGGTGCAGCCGCAAGTGTTCGCGGGGCTGTATCCGGTCGAGTCACACGATTTCGAGGCGCTGCGCGACGCGCTGACCAAACTGCAATTGAACGACGCGGCACTGCAGTTCGAGCCCGAGGTCTCGCAGGCACTGGGCTTCGGCTTCCGCTGTGGTTTCCTCGGCCTGCTGCACATGGACATCGTGCAGGAGCGGCTGGAACGCGAGTACGACATGGACCTCATCACCATTACCTTGTGCAACCAGAAGCGTGGCATGCAGCTCGACATGCAGTATCACGGCAGGCAGGTCATGCTGCGTTACGACCTGCCGATGAATGAAGTGGTGATGGATTTCTTCGACAAGTTGAAGTCGACCAGCCGCGGTTATGCTTCGCTCGACTATGAATTCAAGGAATTTCGCGCAGGCGATCTGGTCAGGCTCGACATCCTGGTCAACAACGAAAAGGTCGATGCCCTGTCGCTGATCGTGCACCGCGCCACCAGTGTCTATCGCGGGCGCGAACTCGCGTCCAAGATGCGCGAGTTGATCCCGCGCCAGATGTTCGATGTTGCGGTGCAGGCGGCGATTGGCGCCAACGTCATCGCGCGCGAGAACGTCAAGGCACTGCGCAAGAACGTGCTGGCCAAGTGCTATGGCGGCGACATTTCACGCAAGAAGAAGCTGCTGGAAAAACAGAAGGCCGGCAAACGCCGCATGAAGCAGGTCGGCAACGTCGAAATCCCACAGGAAGCCTTTCTTGCGATCCTCCAGGTCTCCGATAAATAAGCAGTGGACCCTTCACCATGAACTTTGCTCTCATTCTTTTTGTTGCGCTCGTCGTCACCGGCGGCATCTGGCTGCTTGACGTGCTGCTGCTCAAACGCGGCCGCGACAAGGACGCCAAGGAGCCGCTGCTGGTGGAATACGCGAAGAGCTTCTTCCCGGTCATTCTCGTCGTGTTTGCCCTGCGCTCATTCCTGGTCGAACCGTTCAAGATTCCGTCCGGCTCGATGATGCCCACGCTGATGATCGGCGACTTCATCCTGGTCAACAAATTCACCTACGGCATTCGCCTGCCGGTCATCAACACGAAAGTAGTCGAACTGAACGATCCCAAGCACGGCGATGTCATGGTGTTTCGCTACCCGGGGGATCCCAGCCTCGACTACATCAAGCGAGTGATCGGCGTCCCGGGTGACGTGGTCGAATACCGCGACAAGAAGCTCACCATCAACGGCAAGCCCGTGCCCGCGACCAATACCGGCACCTACAGCTATGTGGGCAATGGTCTGAACTACATAACCGCGATGGTGTACAAGGAGCGCCTCAATGGCACCGACCACACCATGATGGCCGAGCCGGACAAACCGTCGGTCTATCCGACCCAGGTGGTGGACTTCCCCTACCGCGAAAACTGCTCCTACAATGCCGAAGGTGAGGGTTTTGCCTGCAAGGTGCCACAGGGACAGTATTTCATGATGGGAGACAATCGCGATGCCAGTAACGATAGCCGCTACTGGGGGTTTGTCCCGGACAGGAACATTGTCGGTAAAGCCTTTTTCATCTGGATGAATTTCGACGAATTGGGCCGTATCGGCACCACCATTCAATAAAATAAGGAGACACCATGCATCGCATGCGCGCCATGAAATCCAAACAACGCGGACTGACCATGTCCGGCTTTCTGTTCGTCGCCGTCGTACTGGTCATTGTGGCCATGGTGGCGATGAAACTGGTACCGGCCTATATCGAATATTTCTCGGTGAAGAAGATCCTCTCCACGATGGGGCAGGAATCGGACCTCAAGTCCAAGAGCAATGCTGATCTCCGTGCTGATTTTGCACGGCGTGCCAATGTCGGTTATGTGACCGTGGTCAAACCCGAAGACATCGCCGTCGATCGCCACGGCGCTGTTCCCGTTATTTCCGCCGACTACTCCTTCCGCACCAAGCTTGTCGGCAATGTCAGTCTGGTCGTCGATTTCAGCGCCAGTTCCGACCCCAACGCGGCTCCCGTCGAGGTTGAATAACCCCCTGCTGAGCCAGCGCCTGCAGCAGGCGCTGGGCTATACCTTTGTCCGCGCCGATCTTCTGGTTCAGGCGCTGACGCACCGCAGCCATGGCGCGGTCAACAACGAGCGGCTCGAGTTCCTCGGCGACTCGGTATTGAACTGCTCGGTCGCCCGTGCCCTCTACGATGCTTTTCCCGACTTGCCGGAAGGCAGCCTGTCGCGCCTGCGCGCCAACCTGGTGCGGCAGGAAACGCTGGCCGAGATTGCCGATGCCGGATTCGAGGCTGCACAACGCGCAGTACGCGGACTGTTCGACCCGCTGGTGGCAAGAATCGATCCACGGGACTCGGGCAAGGATCCCAAGACCGAACTGCAGGAGATCCTCCAGTCGCGGCGGCTGCCGCTACCGGACTATCAGCTGGTGGGCACCGAAGGCGAAGCGCACGACCAGAGCTTCATTGTCGAATGCGTGCTGGCCAAGCCCGTGCTCAGCACACGCGGGGTCGGCAAGAGCCGTCGCGCCGCCGAACAGGAAGCCGCACGCCAGGCGTGTGCGCAATTACAAAAATGAGCGAATTCAAATGTGGTCTCGTTGCCATCGTGGGGCGTCCCAACGTCGGCAAATCGACGCTGCTCAACCGTATCGTCGGCCAGAAGATCAGCATCACCTCACGCAAGGCACAGACCACGCGCCACCGCGTGATGGGTATCCACACCACCGACGAAGCGCAATTCGTGTTCGTCGACACGCCAGGGTTCCAGACCCGCCACGCCAGCACCATGAACCGCGCGATGAACAAACGGGTACGCGAAACACTGTCGGATACCGACGTGGTGATGATGCTGGTCGAGGCGGGGCGGCTGAAGCAAGAGGATCGCCAGGTGATGGACCTGCTGCCCAAGGATCGCCCCTTGATCCTGGTGGTGAACAAGATCGATCACGTCAAGGATCGAGCCGAGTTGATGGCTTACCTGCAGGAGGTCGCTGCTGCGCATGCCTTCACCGAGATCGTCCCGGTCTCGGCCAAGCAGGGCAATAACCTCGACGAATTGCTGAAGACCCTGCAAGTCCATCTGCCGGAAAATGCGCCGCTGTTCGACGAGGACGACGTCACCGACCAGACCGAACGCCAACTGGCCGCTGAACTGATCCGTGAAAAGGTGTTCCGCCTGTGCGGCGAGGAAATTCCCTACGCCGTGGCAGTGATCATCGACAAGTTCGAGGAGGAAGGTAATCTGCGCCGGATTTTTGCCACTATTCTGGTCGATCGCGACGGCCACAAGGCGATCGTCATCGGTAAGGGCGGCGAGAAGCTCAAGGCCATCTCCACCCAGGCGCGACTCGACATGGAGCGCGCTTTCGACAGCAAGGTGTATCTGGAGGTCTGGGTCAAGGTCAAGGGCGGCTGGGCCGACGACGTGCGCATGCTGAGATCGCTGGGGATTGATTGAGAATCTTCATCTGCGAATATCCTGAAGGGCATAAAGGACGCGAAGAAACGCGAAGATAAATCGTTGGAGATGCGTTGACCTGTTATGCACGAAGCTTTCATATTTCTGCTTTTGTCTTTTTTCACGCCCCTTCGCGGATAAGCTGTTTCTCCATGTCTAGCGACACCCGCATCAACAACGAAGCCGGTTTCGTCCTTCACACCTATCCTTTCAAGGAAACCAGCGTGGTGGCGGAAGTGTTCACCCGCGAGCATGGGCGCGTGGCACTGATTGCGCGCGGTGCGCGGCGCCCAACCTCGGCCTTGCGCGGTTTGATGCAACCCTTCACCCCGCTATTGCTGTCGTGGTTCGGCAAGTCTGAACTGAAAACCCTGCACGCAGCCGAGTGGCAGGGTGGCTTGCAAGCCCCCGAGGGGCGGGCGCTGATGTGCGGGTTTTATCTCAATGAATTGCTGTTGCGCCTGCTGGCGCGCGGCGATGCGCACGAGGCACTGTACGACCGTTACCTCGCGACCCTCGAGCAATTGACAGGCGGACGTGACTCCTCCGACTACGAACGCAGCGTTTACTTTGAACGGATTCTGCGGCGCTTCGAGAAGAATCTGCTGGGCGAGATCGGTTATGGCGCCACCTTCGATGTCGAGGCGGGGAGCGGCGCGACAATCCAGGCGCAGGCCCGTTATGTGTTTCAGCCGGAGCGTGGGGCGATACGTGCCCTGGAGGGCCAGGAGGCGGGGCAACCGGGCTGCCCGGTATCCGGCCAGACGTTGATCGACCTGGCCGCCGACCATTTTGAGCGGTCGACGACGCTGATCGAAGCCAAGGCACTGATGCGCACCCTGATCAACCATACGCTCGGGGCCAAGCCGCTTTATACTCGCCAGCTGTTACGTGACCTCACCGAACTGACACAATGAGCATCTTTCTCGGCGTCAACATCGACCATATCGCGACCCTGCGCCAGGCGCGCAAGACCCGCTATCCCAGCCCTGTCGAGGCGGCGCTCGCGGCAGAAACCGCCGGTGCCGATTCGATCACGCTGCATCTGCGCGAAGACCGCCGCCACATCCAGGATGCCGACGTGGCGATCCTGCGCCAGGTGCTTAAAACCAAGATGAACCTGGAAATGGCGGTGACTGAGGAGATGCTGGCGATTGCCTGTTCCACGCGCCCTGAAGACGTCTGTCTGGTACCTGAAAAACGCGCGGAACTCACCACAGAGGGTGGACTCGATGTGGCTGGCCAGCTACCCAGAATACAGGCGGCCTGCGCCCGCCTGGCCGAATCCGGGATCCGCGTATCGCTGTTCATCGATCCGGACTTCGCCCAGATCGATGCGGCGCACGCGGCGGCGGCGCCAGTGGTCGAAATTCACACTGGTGCCTATGCCGATGCCGCCACCGATACTGCGCGAAGTCAGGAATTCGAGCGTATCCGGCAGGCGGTGGCCTACGGTCGCAGCCTCGGTCTCACGATAAATGCAGGCCATGGCCTGACTTATCACAACGTACAGCCGATCGCTGCGCTGCCGGGACTCCATGAGCTCAACATTGGCCATGCCATAGTGGCCCAAGCGCTGTTCGTCGGCTGGCAGGTAGCCGTGTCCGAGATGAAGCGGCTGATGGTGGAAGTCGCTGCACCCTGACTCCGACGCGGCGACGCACGTTCAGCGCAGCAGTTTTTTCTTCAGCTTCAGGCGCATGTAAAGCAGCACGATGACCGCGACGGCACCCAGCAAAATGAGGGTGATGATATGCAGATTGCCGCGGATCGCCTGCTCGTTTTGGCCCAGGGTATAGCCCAGAACGGCCAGAATGGTGACCCAGATCCCGGCGCCGAGGCTGGTGTAGAAGCTGAACACGGCGAGATTCATGCGCGCCAGCCCTGCCGGCAGGGAGATGTACTGGCGCACTGCCGGGATCAGCCGGCCTGTGAAGGTGGAAATATGGCCGTGTCGGGCGAAGAAATCCTCCATTCGCTGGAGTGTGTGCTCCCTGATCAGGACATACTTGCCGTAGCGCTGGAGAAACGGTCGTCCGAGCTTCAATGCCAGCCAGTAGTTGAATAGCGCTCCTGTCAGACTCCCGGCAATGCCGGACAGAATGGCCAACGCAAGATTCATCTCGCCCTTGTAGGCGAGATAGCCGGCGGGAATCATCACCACTTCGCTGGGAAAGGGGAAAAAGCTCGATTCCAGCGCCATCAACAGAAAGATCCCTGGGTAGCCCCAGGCTCCGACCGTGGTGACGATGGTTTGGACGATTTCGTGGAGCATTGGGTGAGTGGTGAGTGGTGAGTGGTAGGCTGTTAGCGGTGAGACGGTCAATCCGCTCGCGGCTTACCGCTCACCATTTCACACCACCGCTTCTTCCTTCTTCTCTACCGGCTTGATGAAGTGCTCGGATGAAGTGCTCGCGCTTGACGCCGAACATCAGCAGCATCGGGCTTGCGACCAGCACCGACGAATAGATGCCGAACATGATGCCGATAGTGAGCGCGAGTGCGAAGTTGTGCAGCGCTTCGCCGCCGAAGAACAGCATCGACAGCACCATTATCTGGGTCGAGCCGTGGGTGATGATGGTACGGCTCATGGTGCGGGTGATCGCATCATCAATGATGTCCGGGATGGTGGCGCCGCGCATCTTGCGGATGTTCTCGCGAATCCGGTCGAACACCACCACCGATTCGTTGACCGAGTAGCCGAGAATCGCCAGCACGCCGGCCAGCACCGTGAGCGTGAATTCCCACTGGAAGAAGGCGAACACGCCGAGGATGATGACGATGTCGTGCATGTTGGCGAGCATGCCCGACACGGCAAACCGCCATTCGAAGCGAACCGCGAGATAGGCCATGATGCCGAAAGCGACCACCAGCAGCGCCAGC
>CAJDVN010000056.1_pt1 | contig 16506 bp, 14 predicted proteins | sample 7391301 | NCBI WGS metagenome assembly CAJDVN01 (sample SAMEA7055705, study PRJEB34461) | soil metagenome | biome: terrestrial ecosystem; feature: Peninsula; material: soil | place: Antarctica | collected 2016 | reverse complement strand
GCGGCTCATCACGCCGGCGATCTGCGACGCGACGGAAGGGGACTGGCCACTTGGCTGCAGGCGGATCTTGTTGACGAAGTATTTCTCGAAATCGATCTTGGCCTGGTACACCCAGCGACCCTGTCGCATCCAGTTGATGTCGCGTAGTGGCACCTGGGGTTCAGACAGATAAGCCGCTCCGGTACTGCCCATGTCGCTCAGCCATTTGGCGTGCTGCGGAACGTAGCTTGTGAGTGGCGCATTGCTGATCTGGGCCAGAATGTTGTGCACCACGACTTCGCCGGCTTTCTGGATCGAGTACACCGAGTCGGGTGATCCCACCGGAACCGGGGTTTGCGTCTCAGCAGGTTTGCCTACGCAAATGCCAAGCGCGAACACATTGGGGTAGTCAGGGTTGCGCAGGTATTCATCCACGACCACCAGTCCGTGTTCGTCGACCAGCCCGGTGGCATTGCGTACGCCAGGCACGCCGCCGAAGGCCGGCCAGTAGACTGAATAGTCATAAGGCAGGGCGTGAGTCTGCTTGGTACCGCCGGTTGCATCGAGTTCGGTGATGTGGAGCGTGTCCGCGTCGACGCGCGTCGTGATGGCGTTGCAGATCACGCTGATCTTCGTGTCGACCAGCGCAGCAGTCACCGCCCCGCGGCTGATGCCTTCGCTACCCAGGCCGAGATGACCAGGCCAGGGTTCGGGAGTGACAAGGGTGATTGACACCCGCTCGCGGATATTGCGCCGTTTGAGGTCAGCATCGATCAGAAAGGCATATTCGTAGAGCGGGCCCAGTATGCTGGCACCTGGCGCCGCTCCGATCACGATGGGTCCGGGATGGCGCACGAATTCACGGTAGGCTGCCAGTGCGCGCTCGGCCTGGTCGATGTGGATCACCGAATGCGTGTGCTCGGCGAGGCCAGGAATCGCGTCGCTCAAGCCGACCGCGCCTGTGGCGATCAGCAGCATATCGTAATAGAGCACGTCGCCGTTCTCCAGGTCGACCTGGATGACGTCGGGGTGGATCTGCTTGACGGCGCTGTGGATGAACTTGATGCCGCGTGATTCCAGATACGGCGCGATGGGGAAGGCGATGTCGTCGCGTTCGCGCCAGCCCATGGCGATCCATGGATTGGACGGCACGAAGTGGAAATAGGGCTTGTCCGACACTACCGTCACTTCGTCGCGCGGACCCAGCTGGGCTTTCAGGGCATAGGCCGCGGTCACGCCCGCGATGCCGGCCCCCAGGATGACAACATGCGTCATTTCAGTCTCCTTGATTCGTTAAGGCCACGTTGTTCAGCCGCGCGGGCGCACGAGCTGCCAGGCGCGTACCGCGTAGGTCGTTGCAGCAAACCCGCTCCACACGTGCACCAGACGCGTGAACGGAAAAATGAGGAAAATCGTCATGCCGAGCAAGAGATGGGTCTTGAATATCCAGCCCGCACCCACCAGCAGATCGACCGCGCCGCCCTGGAAGGTGACGATGCGCTGTGCCCATTCGGCCAGTCGCATCATCATGCTGCCATCCAGGTGCTGGCCCGACAACGGAATCGTCGCCAGACCCAGCAGCAACTGCAGCCACAACAGAACCAGGATCAGGATATCGCTGGTTTTCGAGGTGGCGCGGATGCGCGGTTCGGTCAGGCGGCGGTGCAGCAGCAGGGTGATGCCGATGAAGGCCAATACACCGGCGGTGCCGCCCGAGATCATCGCGAGAAGCTGCTTGTCATGGGCGCTGATGATCGGCTCATAGATGAAATGCGGCGTCAGCATGCCGAAAAAATGCCCGAAAAACAGAAACAGTACACCGATGTGGAACAGATTGCTGCCGAGTCGAAGCTGATTACGTTTCAGCAATTGCGATGAATCGCTCTTCCACGTGTATTGCTCGCGGTCGAAACGGATCAGGCTGCCGAGCAGAAAGATCGTCAGGGCGATGTAGGGATAAATCCCGAACAGCAAGGTTTGCGAGTAGGACATTTTTCGATCCTCCTTGTGATCAATAGGTTGAGGCAGCGGTTGTCTGCCGGTGCGATGCCGGCATCTGCACCACCGACACTTGCGCGCCGGGATTCATCAACGGCTCGACGCCGTCGACCGACGGGCCGAACATCTCCATCGCCTCATCCATATCGCGCACCGGCGGCTCGGCCAGTTCCTGCGCGGCTACCGGCGACAACGCTTCCAGTATCTGAAATGCATGCGCATACAGGCTGCCGTTGGCGTCGAGCTTGCGGCCAACCGTGGCGAGCACATGCACGGCGTCACCCAGCAATTCGAGGGCTTGCTCGGGTGTCAGTTGCGCGAGGAATTCAAGGAACAGCGGCACGTAGTCCGGCAGTTCCGAGGCGCTGGCATCGAAATCGTGCTTCCAGTATTCATTCAGCAAATCGATCATCGCCGAACCTCGGTCGCGTGATTCGCCGTGGATATGCTCGAACAGGTGCAGCGAATGCGAAGGGTTGCGGTCGAACGTGGCGACGTAGCAGCATTGCCGTTGAAATCAGTTTCGGCTGCGAGTGCCGATTCCATTTCGGGTAATGCCGCGAGCCAGTCGGACTCGGGGTAGCACAGCAACAGGGACAGTACTTTGAAGGTTTTCATCGTGTGCGCTCCTTAACCGGTTCTCTTTTTGGCATGCAGTTGCGACAGGTCAACCGGGATCGAATTTCTACGGTTGCCGAACAGACTGGTCTTGGGGGTTACTCCATCCGAGCAGCCGTTGCCGAAGGTAAAGCCGCAACTCGACTTTTCCTCGAAGGTGTTGATCGCCTCTTCGCGGTGGGTGGTAGGGATGACGAAACGGTCTTCGTAGTTGGCAATCGCCAGGTAGCGGTACATGTCGTCCGCCTGCGCCGAGGACAGCCCCACTTGATCGAGTGCAGCGGTATTTGGCACGCCTTCTACCGATTTGCCGCGCATGTAGGCGCGCATGGCCAACAGTCGGTCGAGCGCGGTAACGATCGGTTTTTCCTTGCCGCCGGTCAGCAGATTGGCGAGGTAGGTGATCGGTATGCGCAACGACTTGGTGTCGGGAATGATGCCGTTCATCCCCATCTGCCCCGACTCGGCGGCGGACTGAATCGGAGAGAGCGGCGGTACGTACCAGACCATCGGCAGCGTGCGGTATTCCGGATGCAGCGGGAAGGCAATCTTCCAGTCGATTGCCATCTTGTAGACAGGCGACTTCACCGCGGCGTCAAGCCAGGCTTCGGGGACGCCCTCGGCGCGCGCAGCGGCGATGACGGCCGGGTCGTTGGGATCGAGGAAGATTTTCAGTTGCGCTTCATAGAGTTCCTTCTCGTCGGGGACGCTGGCGGCTTCCTCGATGCGGTCGGCGTCGTACAGGATCACGCCGAGGTAGCGGATGCGGCCGACGCAGGATTCTGAACACACGGTCGGCTGGCCGGCCTCGATGCGCGGGTAGCAGAAGATGCACTTCTCTGCCTTGCCGGATTTCCAGTTGTAGTAGATCTTCTTGTACGGGCAGCCGGAGATACACATGCGCCAGCCGCGGCATTTGTCCTGATCGACCAGCACGATGCCGTCTTCCTCGCGCTTGTAGATCGAGCCGGAGGGGCAGGAGGCGACGCAGGTTGGATTGAGGCAATGCTCGCACAGGCGCGGCAGATACATCAGGAAGGTATTTTCAAACGTCGAGTGCATTTCCTTTTGCACGTTGTCGAAGTTCTTGTCGCGACTGCGCGAGGAGAATTCACCGCCGAGATCGTCCTCCCAGTTGGGGCCCCAGTTGATCTTCTCCATCGTCTTTCCGGTGATGGCCGAGACCGGCCGCGCGGTGGGCGGCGTCTCCGACAGCGGCGCCTTCTGCAGGTGCTGGTAATCGAAAGTGAAGGGCTCGTAGTAGTCGTCGATTTCCGGCAGATTCGGGTTGCCGAAGATGTTGGCGAGAATCTTCAGCCGGCTGCCCTGGCGCGGTTCCAGCTTGCCGTTGCCCTTGAGCCTCCAGCCGCCGTTCCACACGTCCTGGTTTTCCCATTGCTTGGGATAGCCGATCCCGGGCTTCGACTCGACGTTGTTGAACCACACGTATTCCATGCCTTCGCGCGAGGTCCACACGTTCTTGCAGGTGACCGAGCAGGTATGGCAGCCGATGCATTTGTCCAGATTCAGCACCATGGCAATTTGGGCACGCACTTTCATGTTCTAACTCCTTGCCGGACAGGGGCGGTGCCCCTAATCGTTGTATAAAAATCCCGCATCGGAGAGCTGCGACGCGGGTGAGGGCAGGGGGAGACCGTTGCCCTTGAAGCCATTCGGATCAACGCTCGACCAGCGGGCCTTCCATCCAGTCCACCTTCTTCATCTTGCGCACGATCACTCGCGGTTGGAACCGACCGTGCCGTAGTAGTTGAAGCCGTAGGCCAACTGCGCGTAGCCGCCGATCATGTGGGTGGGCTTGGTGATGGTGCGCGTCACCGAGTTGTGGATGCCGCCGCGGAAGCCGCTGACCTCGGCCCCCGGCACGTTGACGATTTTTTCCTGTGCGTGGTACATCAGGCACATGCCCTTGGGCACGCGCTGGCTGACCACGACGCGCGCGGTGAGCGTGCCGTTGATGTTGAACACTTCGACCCAGTCGTTGTCGACCAGCCCGGCCTGCTTCGCCTCGATCTCGGATACCCAGACGTGAGGGCCGCCGCGTGAGAGCGTCAGCATGCGCAGGTTGTCGGTATAGGTGCTGTGGATGCCCCATTTCTGGTGTGGCGTGATCCAGTTAAGCACCAACTCGTGGTTGCCGTTGGGTTTCTTGCCGAGCATCGGGGCAATTGTCTTGGTGTCGACCGGCGGCTTGTACACACACAGCCCCTCACCGAAATCCAGCATCCACTGATGGTCCACGTAGAACTGCTGGCGGCCGGTGAGGGTACGCCATGGAATCAGCTCGTGGACGTTGGTGTAGCCGGCGTTATACGACACATGCTCCGACTCCAGGCCCGACCAGGTCGGCGAGGAAATGATCTTGCGCGGCTGCGCCTGGATATCGCGGAAACGGATCTTGTCGTCCTCGCGCGGAATTGCGAGATGGGTGTGGTCACGTCCGGTCATTTTGGATAGTGCATCCCACGCTTTCAATGCCACCTGGCCGTTGGTTTCCGGCGCCAGCATCAGAATGACTTCGCAGGCGTCGATGGCCGAGTCGATCTTCGGCAGGCCCTTGGCCACGCCGTCGGCAGTCACGGTGTAGTTGAGTCCGAGCGAGGTGAACTTCTTGTAGGTGTCGCCATAGTCGCGCGTCACCATGGTCATGCTCGGCATGGTCTTGCCCGGTATGGCGTCGACTTCGCCCTTCTTCCAGTCGCGCACGCCCAGGCTCTGGCCGAGTTCGGACGGCGTATCGTGCGACAGCGGCGTCATCACCAGATCTTGCTGGGTGCCAAGATGAGTGGCAGCCATTTCGGAGAACTTCTTCGCAATCGTCTTGTAGATTTCCCAGTCGGATTTCGATTCCCATAGCGGCTGCACCGCTTCGCTCAAGGGATGGATGAAGGGGTGCATGTCCGAGGTGTTGAGGTCATCTTTCTCGTACCAGGTACAAGACGGCAGTACGATGTCGGAATACAGGCAGGTGGTCGACATGCGGAAATCGAGCGTCACCAGCAGGTCGAGCTTGCCTTCCGCTCCCTTGTCGTGCCACACGACTTCCTTCGGTTTGGCCTCGCCGAGTTCGCCGAGATCCGGGCCCATTACCGCGTTCTGAGTACCGAGCAGATATTTGAGGAAATACTCGTGGCCCTTGCCGGAGGAACCCAGCAGGTTGGAACGCCATACGAACAGGACGCGCGGAAAGTTTTTCGGGTTGTCCGGATCCTCGCACGAGAACTTGATCGCGCCGCTCTTGATCTGCTCGACTGCGTACTTGACAGGCTCCATGCCGGCGGCTTCGGCGGCCTTGGCGATTTCCAGCGGATTGACGTCGAGCTGCGGTGCGGACGGTAGCCACCCCATACGCTCGGCGCGCACGTTGAAGTCGATCAGCCGGTAGTCATGGTTTTTCTTGTCGGCCGTGGGGGAGAGGATCTCTGAGGCTGCCAGCTTCTCGTGACGCCACTGGCTGGTGTGGGCATAGAAGTACGATGTGCCATTCATCTGACGCGACGGGCGATGCCAGTCGAGCGCGAACGCCAGCGGTGTCCAGCCGGTCTGCGGGCGCAGTTTCTCCTGGCCGACATAGTGTGCCCAGCCACCACCCGATTGCCCAATACAGCCGCACATCATCAGCATGTTGATGATGCCGCGGTAGATCATGTCGTTGTGGTACCAGTGGTTCAGTCCCGCGCCGAGAATGACCATGGATTTGCCGTGGGTCTTGTCGGCGTTGTCAGCGAACTCGCGCGCCACCGTGATGATGTCGGCACGCGGTACGCCGCAGTGCTTCTCGGCCCAGGCTGGCGTGTAGGGCACGTCGTCGTCGTAACTGGTGGGAATGTTCGGCCCGCCGAGACCGCGGTCGACGCCGTAGTTCGCCATCGACAGGTCATAGGTGGTGGCAATGCGCACGTCCTTGCCGCCGATGCTGATGACCTTGACTGGCAGGTTGCGCGTCAGCAGTTCGTCATGGTCGTTGCCACCGAAATAGGGCAGCGCCACCTCGACGACTTCGTCGTGGCTGCCGAGCAGAGTGAGCTGTGGGTTCACGTCCTTGCTGGAATAGCCGTCGCGCATTTCCAGGTTCCACGCGCCCGACTGGCCCCAGCGGAATCCGACCGAGCCATTGGGCGCCACCAGGTAGCCGGTGTTCTCGTCGTACACCACGGTCTTCCACTCGGGATTGTTATCCTGTCCCAGATTGCCGGTGAGATCAGAGGCGCGCAGGAAGCGGTCGGCAATCAGCTTGCCCTCATGTTCCTTCAGCATGACCAGCATCGGCATGTCGTTGTACTGGCGGCAATACTGGTCGAAATACTCGCTCTTGTTCTTGTTGTGATATTCGGTGAGGATGACGTGGCCCATCGCCAGCGCCAGCGCGGCATCGGTGCCCTGTTTCGGGGCCAGCCAGATGTCGCCGAATTTCACCATTTCGCCGAAGTCGGACGATATGGCCACGGTCTTGGTGCCTTTGTAGCGAACCTCGGTGTAGAAGTGGGCGTCGGGTGTGCGCGTCTGCGGCACGTTGGAGCCCCACACCAGCAGATAGGTCGAGTTGTACCAGTCGGCCGATTCCGGAACGTCGGTCTGCTCGCCCCACACCTGTGGGCTGGACGGCGGCAGGTCACAGTACCAATCGTAGAACGACAGCGGCGTGCCGCCGATCAGCGACAGATAACGCGATCCTGCGGCGTAACTCACCATCGACATTGCCGGAATCGGCGAGAAGCCGGCGACACGATCAGGACCAAATTCCTTGATGGTGAAGACGTTGGAGGCCGCAATGATTTCCGTCACTTCGTCCCATTTGGCACGCACGAAGCCGCCGAGGCCGCGAACCGACTTGTAGCGCTTGGCTTTGGCCGGGTCCTGACTGATCGACTTCCACGCCTCCACTGGATCCATCGTCTTCCGTGCCTCGCGCCACATTTCCATCAGGCGGCCACGGATCAGTGGATATTTCACGCGCTGTGCCGAATACACGTACCAGGAGTAGCTGGCGCCGCGCGGACAACCGCGCGGTTCGTGGTTGGGCAGATCGGGGCGGGTGCGAGGATAGTCGGTCTGCTGGATTTCCCAGGTGATCAGGCCGTTCTTGACGAAGATTTTCCAGCTGCACGAGCCGGTGCAGTTCACGCCGTGGGTCGAGCGGACGATCTTGTCGTGCTGCCAGCGGTTGCGGTAGCCGTTTTCCCAGCTGCGGTCTTCGTTGCTGACGACGCCGTGGCCGTTGGAATACTCGGACAGATTCTTCTTGAAGAAGGTCAGTCGGTCGAGGAAGTGACTCATTTTTTGCTCGCTCCTAAAATTACTCGCTGGGAGTGGAGGGTTGTAGGGGGTAAACGATTCCAGCTATTTTTCCGTTCACTCCCACCGCTCACCGTTTACGGGTTTTTAATGTAGGCGTTCTTGCGGAGATAGAACCACCAGTTGATAACCAGACACAGGGCGTAGAACACAGCGAAACCATACATCGCCATCTCGGGTGTTCCAAGTTTGATCTGCTCGCCGATCACGACTGGCGCAGCGAAAGCACCGTAGGCAGCGACGGCAGAAGTCCAACCGAGCACCGGGCCGGCTTGCTGGCGGTCGAAGATGAAGCCGATGGAGCGGAACGTCGAGCCGTTGCCGACGCCGGTGGCGGCAAACAGCACCATGAAGAGGGCAAGGAAGGTGAAGAAATACTGTTCCGGCGTCGCCGAGTGGTAGGCCTGCATCATCACGTAACCGACCGCCACTGACGCGACGACCATCACTGCAGAGACCCACTGGGTAACGATCGAGCCGCCGATCTTGTCGGCAATCCAGCCACCTAGTGGGCGGGTCAAGGCGCCGACGAACGGGCCGATCCAGGCATAGGCGAGCACCGGTAGCGCGTTCGGATTACCCTGCGTATGCGTCATGATGCCGTTCGCGTCGGGCACGTGAATGACGTCGAAGATGACCTTCATCGCCAGCGGCAGCGCCATCGAAAAACCGATGAACGAACCGAAGGTAACGATATAGAGAACCGTCATCGCCCAGGTGTGCTTGTTCTTGAAAATCTGGAACTGCTTGGTAACGCCCTCTTTCATCGTACCGAAGGCGGCAAGCTTCATCACCGTCAGCATCAGCATTATGTCGAGCGGAATCGCGACCCAGACGTTGAGCAATCCGAGGCCCGTCGGCGCCGGCAAGTACAGCCAGAGCATGAAGATCGACGGCATGAATGCGAGTGTGTACAGGTAGGTGATCTTCGAGAATGCGACGAGCGCGTTGCCGGTGTCGGGCGAGATCGGCTTCAGGTTGTTCATGCCGAACCAGCACAGGATAGACAGCGGTACGAGCGACAGCACCCAGGTGAACCCGGCGTTCTGGATCCAGGTCAGGGTACCGGCGGTGATCTTGCCGAAGATCCATCCGCTCTCCTTGACCAGCGTCATCGGCTCCCCGCCGAGCGTGCCGAAGATGCTTACCGTCATGACCAGTGGGATGACGATCTGCATCGTTGTCACACCGAAGTTGCCAAGTCCTGCGTTCAGACCGAGCGCCGTGCCCTGCAGCCGCTTCGGAAAAAAGCTGCTGATGTTGGACATCGACGACGCGAAGTTGCCGCCGCCGACGCCGCACCACAAGGCCATCAGCTGGAAGGACCACAACGGCCATTCGGGATGCTGCAGCACGATGCCGGTGCCGATCGCTGGCGCCAGCAACATCGACGTGGTGAGGAAAATGACGTTGCGTCCGCCCGCGAGGCGGATCAGGAACGACGCCGGGATGCGCATCGTCGCACCGGCAATGCCGGCGATCGCGGTTAGCGTGAAGAGCTCGGCCTGGGTGAACGGAAACCCGAGGTTCAGCATCTGCACCGTGATGATGCCCCACATGCCCCAGACCGCGAACCCGCACAGCAGTGCCGGGATCGAGATCCACAGGTTGCGGTAGGCAATCTTCTTGCCAGTCGATTCCCAAAAAACGGGATCTTCGGGGTCCCATTCCTTAATATTATTAGACACTGTGTACTCCTGGCTTGGAAAGCGGGTTACTCGATGGGTCGGCTTCTGTGGCCCGGATCATCGGCACCTTGCGAACCTCGGTCAGGTACATCCAGATCAGAGATACCCAGGTGATGCCGTACATCAGCATGAAGATGCCGCTGTTGATCCCGGTGAGATCGACGATGACACCGAACAGGATGGGCAGGATGAAACCGCCCAAGCCGCCCATAAGGCCGACGATGCCCGAGATAACGCCGATGTTGTCGGGATATTCGTCGGAGATGTATTTGAATACCGAAGCCTTGCCGAACGCCCAGCACAGGCCCAGGATGAACAGCAGGCCGGTGAATACCCAGACATTGAGTCCGATATGTAGAGAGAACTCGCCCTTGGCAGTCTGGATCACCATGTCGGTCTGCGGATAGGACAGCAGGAACAGGCAGATCCACGATATCCACATCACCCACCACGTAAGCCGGTGCGCACCGACCTTGTCGGATAGCCAGCCGCCTACCGCACGCATAATGCCGCCCGGCAGGGAAAAACAGGCCGCCATCAACGCAGCGGTCTTGATGGAAAAACCATACTCGGTGATGAAATACTTGGTCAGCCAGAGCGCTAGCGCTACATAGCCACCGAACACGATCGAGTAGTACTGACAAAGCTTCCAGACGTTGGGGTCCTTCAGCGCGGCGAGCTGTTGCCTGAAGGTGATGTGACTGGGCACATGATGCGTCGTGTCGGTATAGGTGAAGATCCAGAAGAGTATGGCCACGATCAGCATGGCCACCGCATACACATGTGGCACCGACTGCCAGCCGTAGGCGACCACCAGAGAAGGTGCAACGAACTTGGTCAGTGCCGCACCCGAGTTGCCGGCGCCGAAGATGCCCATGGCAAATCCCTGACGTTTTTTTGGGTACCAGCGGGCCACATACGCAATCCCTACCGAGAAGGAGCCGCCAGCCACACCCACAAACAAAGCCAGCACCAGGAAGTGCCAGTATTTGGTGGCGTAGCCGATCAGCCAGATCGGTATGACGGTTGCCAGCATCAACACGAAGAAGACGATGCGACCGCCCAGTTTATCGGTCCACATGCCAAGCGGAAGCCGGATGAGCGAACCTGTCAGCACCGGTGTCGCCACCAGCATGCCGAATTCGGTCTCGTTCAGACCCAGCATCTTCTTGATGGGGATGCCGATGATCGCGAACATCATCCATACGGCGAAGCAGGCCGTGAACGCCAGCGTGCTCAGCGTGAGTACGGATGTCTGCTTCTGGGTCTGCGTCGCCATGATGCATCCTTGTATCTGGATTCAAGACTGGTTTATCTGAAATGCTGACCGCAGTGTAGGCCTGTGAACGTAGATGAAAAGGGCAAGATTGATATGCTTTCAGGTGATTTCTACCTCTAAAGAGGTAGTGTGGGTATACTGTTAACTCAATGTTTTATTAGAGATATATTGAAAGTTGTGCGGCAAGGGGTAGGGTGGCGGATACGTTGGGAGTAGCTCTTCAGCAGTGAAGACCGCCCGATGGTGTAATGATATATTTTGGATCACAACGAGGCAGCCAGTTCGACCGTGATACGCACGCCGCCCAAACTGCACGCTTTCAGAAATCGCACTCTATTGACCAACCAATTACTTTTTTACTAACCAACTGGAAACTCAAATGAAAAAGACATCGCTCATTCTTGCCCTTACACTCGCAACGCTGTTGAGCGCCTGCGGAAAGCAGGAAAGCGCGCCATCGGAAGGCGCCGCACCGGCCACGCCCGAGGCGGCTGCACCTGCACCGGCCGTTACGGAGACACAAGACGCCACCGCGAGCCAGCCTGAGCTGGCCACGAATGACGCGGGCAAGAAAGTATTCGGAGCGACCTGCGCACTGTGCCATGCGTCGGGTGCGGCCGGCGCCCCCGTGTTTGGCAACAAGACCGATTGGGATCCGCGTATCGCCCAGGGCATGGATGTTCTGTACAAGCATGCAATCGAAGGTTATACCGGTGCAAAAGGCATGATGCCTGCGCGCGGCGGTGCCGCTACGCTCTCGGATGACGATGTGAAGGCAGCAGTGAATTACATGGTTGATAAAGCCAAAAATGGCTGATAGAGCCAAATAAGTTTCGGGGTCCGAGTCATCGGACATGCACGGAAACGAAACGGGGGAGATCTGATCTCCCCCGTTTTTTTATTTGGATACTGGTGTTCCGACTGCCCGCATCAGTGGCGGTGACGGCTATTTCGGTTCAGCGATGCGAGTAATAGAGGCGTCATGTCCGGGGCAGTGAGCACGGTGCCGCGGTGCCGACGGACAAAGACGTCTGCTGCGTTGCGGCTGGCGAACGCGGGCAGGTCGGCGTTGCGCATCGGACCGGTGACTTCAGAGCCGTGGACGAAGAAGGCCTGCCCGGCCTCCACCCATTGCCCGCTCTCAAGGTCGCGAACATAGCTGACAGCGACATCGTCGAGGGTGTAGCGCCGGTCGTAGCGGCTGACCTTGTGGAGGAAGCCGAACAGGTTGACCGGTGAGTCAAAGTAATGGGCGGCGCCATCGCTGAAGATGACTTGCGCAGCCCAGTGCGGGTAACGGGCAGGGTACATGCCACATACCGGGCAGCGTGCATCGGCAGGCACGACTCGCGCGGCATACATGGGCTGGCCTGCGGCAGGGTCATAGGGTGTTGCGGGCGCGACAATGCAAAGCTCGTTATCGAACAGGTCGATGTCGCGTGCCGGTTGCCCATCCGCGAGCAGCAGTAAGGCGGCGGCGAGCGCAATCGTGAAGCCTGCCAACGACAGCAGCCTCGGCGGCATGCGCATCAGTTGATATCCTTCACACCGAGCATCGGGTCCTCGAGCAAGGCGCGGATCAAGCGGTGCAGATTGTCTTCCGGTGTGGCATCGGGGCGCGTGACCGGGTCGACCAAGATGCGGCCAACCGAATCGTGGAAGTGATTGGGAAAGGTTGCCAGGTCACGGTGCAGTGGTGCCGTGTCAATGCCGGACTCGGCGTCGCCGTAGACCCAGCGTAAGGAATAGGCATCCGCCGCGGCGTAGCGTACTTCAAGTGTGACGCCATTCTTCAGACGAACGATGAGGGTGTCCTGCCGGCGTTCGACCATCTCCTCGAGATCGTCCGGGAAAGTGTGTTCGATCGACGTACCAAGTTCGAGATGCAGACTCATATCTTGTTGGCCTCCTTCAGCACGTCGGTCAAGGCATCCCGGGCGGTTTCACGAGTGTCGGCGAGAATTCGGGCTGCCAGATAGGCCACCGTGCCGGTCTGGATTTTCTGCAGCAGGGCCGCTTCGTCCGCCACGTCGTGGAACTGGAGGATGGTCTTGCGGTTCTCACGCAATTCGTAAGTCAGTTTGGACAACTGTTCGATTTCCGTTGCCATGTCGAACGGGACGGTTTCAAAGAATTCAGGCATGATTTTTTACATGTGGCTATCGTGAAGTACGCCGCCATCCAGCACGACCATGTCGGGTTTGATGTCGGCAAACTGGTAAACCTTGCCGCCGTATTCGGCAGCAAATTTCGTTGCGTTCTGCTCCAGCGCAAAGCTGGCGATGGTCGGCCCCATTGAGCCCACGCGCTTGCTGCCATAGACGTAATAGGCGGACTTCGCGTCGATCCAGTGGCCGTGTGGTTCGTCCCAGTCTGCCTTACCCATGTCCTGCACGAAAATGCCGCGCACATTCCGGACCTGCTCTGGTGTGAGGTAGATGTGGAACATTTCCACCGTGTCGCAGAAGAAGTCAGGCTCTGCTTGCCCGGCATAAAAGATCTGCGCCTTGGGGCCGGGATAATCGGCCAGCAACATGCCGTCGAGCGAGCACGAGGTGCTACGGTTAATTTCCAGCGGCGCCACCGTGGTCGGGCCTGAAGACTGGCCGCAGGCCGCGAGCAGGGTTGTTGCCAGCGCGGCAACGATGAGCGTACGTCTTGTCAAAGTCATTTACGGAATCTCCAGCTTGCGATACCCAGTGGCACCATGATCCAGGCGAGCATGACCAGGCCAAGCAGCCAGGGATTGGCCAGGGCAGAGGGGAAAACGGTCGCCAGCCCGTACAGGGTACGGACGTCGTCCAGCGAAAAGATGTTGAGAATGCGAAATACGTCGGCCGGGTTCGCCAGCAGCAGGTAGGGGAGAATCTCGCCACCCCACTGGCCGCCGGTGAAGACGAGCGCGCCGAGCAGCAGCAGATCGAACACCAGCACGAAGAAGAACCAGGTGGCGATCGCCATTCCCGAGGCCCGGGTGCGGTCGGCGGCGAACACCGACAGCATCACCGCCAGGCTCAGGAATGCGCAGCCCAGCAGAACCGAGCTGAGCATGAAGCCAAAGTAGTGATACAGGGCGTTGAGATCAAGCTGGGCCGCCAGCACGATGGCCACCAGACCGAAGCCGGCTACAGTCGAGAACGTCAGCGCGGCGGCCAGTCCGAAGTATTTGCCCAGCAGCAGTTCCAGGCGCGTGATCGGCATCGAGAGCAGCAGATCGAGCGATCCCCGCTCGCGCTCGCCGACGATGGCATCGAAACCCAGCACCAGCGCGATCAGGGGAATCAGGTAGATGACGAGGCTGACCAGGCTGGCGATGGTGAGGTCGATCGAGCGAAAGCCGACGGAGCCCTGCTGCGCAGCGCCGAAATAGGCGATGACCAGGGCGAAGGCGGTAAATACCAGCGCCACAGCCAGGACCCAGCGGTTGCGGATACGATCCCAGAATTCCTTGCTTGCGATGGTGGCGATCTGTGCGATTTCCATGTCGCCTCCTCAATCCGAAAATCCGAAGAACACGTCTTCGAGCGAGGGCTCGCGTACCGTGAGGTCGTGGACACGATCACCCAGCCGCGCGAGCGCCTCGATCACCGCCATTTTTGCTTCACGCCGGCAGCGCACCTTCACGTGATCGTCGTGCGCCTCGATCGCGTCCACCTGCAGATGGGAGAGCGCTGTGCGTACCGTTTCGAAATCCTCCTTCGCGACGCGCACGCTGAACCACAGCGGCAGGTCCACCTGCTCGCGCAGATCCTGGACTGTCCCGCGGGCCTGTACTTTACCGGCGGTCATGATCGCAATGCGGTCCACTCGTTCCTGAATCTCGGCGAGGATATGAGACGTGATGACCGTCGTCACGCCCTCACTCCTGAGCTGCCGCAACGTCGTGTAGAAGCCGCGTATCGCCTCCGGGTCCAGGCCTGTGGTGGGCTCGTCGAGAAACAGGATGCGTGGCTTGCCGAGCAGTGCCTGGGCAAAGCCGAGACGCTGGCGCATACCCTTGGAATATTCACGCACGCGCCGCTTGGCTGCGTGCGCAAGGCCCACTCGTTCGAGCGTTGGTCCAGCTTCCTTCAGAGAGACGCCTTTCAGTCGGGCAAAGAACCACAGCGTCTCGAGGCCGGTAAGGTTGTCGTAGAGCACCACGTTCTCCGGCAGGTAGCCGACGGTACGCCGTACGGCACGGAATCCGCGGCCGGTGACGAGCGCGCCGTCGATGCGGATGTCGCCCGAAGTGGCGGGGATCAGGCCGAGCATCATCTTGAACAGTGTGCTCTTGCCGGCACCGTTGTGCCCGATAAGACCAAACAGTTCGCCGGAACGGATGTCGAGATCGACGCCATCGACCGCGTGGATGCTTCCATAGTACTTGCGCACCCCCTGCACGACGATGAGGGGAACGCCGGCGTCATTCGGGGTGGTGGAAGAATTTGTCACGCCATTGTCTCCAGTCTGGGTTGTGCGGCTGCATTCGCGGTTTGGGGTCGACGATGCTGGTGGCGCGTAGTAACGGGAACTGCTGGCTCACCATACGCAGCGTCTGCACCGCCGGGCTGGCCAGCAGCAGCTTCATCATCGGATGGCGCCAGGACAGGTAATCGACCATGTCGTTCGCTTCGTAGGGCACATCCCCGATGCCATCGCCATTGCGGTCCCATCCAACATAGTTGCTCCAGTAGTTGCCGGGCCATATCACATCCCGGCTGGCCACGTACTTGATCTGGGTGCGGTTCAGGATGAAATCGTTGCCTTCGGCTTTGTTCTTGTAGGAGCCTGCCCACAGATGCACGCCGACGGTATTGTCGATCACCAGATTGTTGCGGATGGTGTTGTACTCGGCGTCATAGATGAAAAAGCCGCGGTTATTGCCGGCGACGATGTTGCCCTCGATCACCGAATCCTGAAGGGTGCGTAGCATGATGCCGTGGTCGGAATTTCCCCAGGCGCGATTGTTCCGCACTATCTGGTTGCGCGCCATCATCAGCGCGAGGCCACCGCGGTTGTGGTACGAGTCGTTGCCTTCCCATACGTTGTAGTGGGAATTCATGTAATGGGTGCCGTAGCGCGCATCATGGATGCGGTTGTTGCGGAATAGCGCGTGATGTGACACGTCTACGTAGATGCCGTCGCGGACGAAGCTGATGTTGTTGCCGACGATCTGCGCGCCTTGGGTGTTGTAGAGCTGGATGCCGTTGGCGCGCCGGACGGACGAGTAATCGCGCTTGCCGGTAATCACATTGTTGAGGATCTGCACGTCCCGGACCGACTCGATCCAGAGGCCGAAAAGGTTATACGTCAGGTCGCAGTTGCGCACGATTGTGCGATGCGCACCTGGCCGGATGTAGATGCCGGCATTCTGATCGACCAGGCTGTCGCCGGAATCGCGCACGATCAGCCCTTCGATGGTGACATCTTCGGCGGTGATGCGGATGGTGTCGCCCTTGAGACCGCCGCTCAGCGTGGGCCGGTCGATCCCCTTGAGTGTCAGAGGCTTGTCGATCAGCAGGTTCTCGCGGTACTTGCCGCGTTCCACCCGGATTTCGTCCCCCGGATGGGCCTGGGCAATGGCCGCGCCGATGGACTGGCCCGCATGCACCGTCAGTATGTCGGCGCGCGCGTGGTCCGCCATGCAGA
>CAJDVN010000097.1_pt1 | contig 16639 bp, 19 predicted proteins | sample 7391301 | NCBI WGS metagenome assembly CAJDVN01 (sample SAMEA7055705, study PRJEB34461) | soil metagenome | biome: terrestrial ecosystem; feature: Peninsula; material: soil | place: Antarctica | collected 2016 | reverse complement strand
AAACGTATGGACACCGAAGCCCTCCATCGTGCGCAGCGAGCGCGGAATCGTCCGATCCGACATGAGCCACAGGATCGCGTGCATGCTCTCGGGCATAAGTGAAACAAAATCCCAGAAGGTATCGTGCGCACTCGCGGCCTGGGGGTAGCCGCGATCGGGTTCCATTTTCAGAGCGTGGACGAGATCGGGAAACTTCATCGCATCCTGGATGAAGAAGACCGGTACGTTGATACCTACCTGATCATAATTACCTTCTTCCGTGTAGAACTTGACGGCAAATCCTCTTACGTCGCGTGGCAGGTCGATTGATCCCGCACCGCCTGCCACGGTGGAAAACCGAGCAAATACCGGCGTTTGTTTATCCGGATTAGATAGAAATGCTGCACAGGTGAGGTCGCCGAGATCCCCATAGGCCTGAAAGTAACCATGTGCACCGGAACCTCGCGCATGCACGATACGTTCTGGAATACGTTCGTGATCGAAGTGGGTGATCTTCTCTCGCAGCACAAAATCTTCGAGTAGCGTTTTCGCCGCTGGTAAGCGAATTCTGGTCATCCGAAATCACGACGCCCTGATTAGTCGTGAGCGAGTTGTCACGTTGATCAGTCGTCTTATGCAGTTCGCCGCCAGTCCCGGTATGGCTGGCCGACTGATCCGGCGCAGCTTCGTGCGGAGAGGTGCGTGGCGTTTTCTTAGACTTGCTCTGGCTCTTGCTCATGTTGCTCTCCTGTGTACGAACGAAGCTGGTCCTAGCGGGGTGGTCTGTCCTCAGGCTCGAGGCCTGCCTATAGCGGCGGTGCGTTTGAAACCGGCCATCCCGAACCGGATCGGCTTGTGCCGTCCGGGCGGGGCACCGGATTGCAGCGGGTTACTGCATATATTTCATTTTTGCTTCGCTGACACAGGCATCCTTGGCACTACCGGACAGATCATCGCAACGTTCTTTGGCGGCCTTGTAATTGGCTTCCATCTTTTCTTCGTTGGCTTCAGCCTGGCTCTTGGTTGCCTTTTCGTTTGCCTTGGCTTGCTCCGTTGCGCCAACGTAGGCGGCCTTCGCATCCTTCATGCACACATCTTTTGCATTTCCAGACATTTTTTTGCAGTTGTCCTTTGCCGCGTCGTAATTCTGCTTGGCCATATCCTTGGCTGCATCGTGACGAGCCTCGGCACGGTTCTCCATGACATCCTTCATATCGGTGGCATAGACGGGGGCCATGACGGAAAGCCCCAGGGCAATAATCATTGCGTGACGTAATTTCATTTATGACTCCTTCAACCGGATTAAATCAAGACGATGGGAAAATATTTGGCCGGATCGTTCGATGATGAAACGTATCAGGCGAATCGACGTGTTCACACTCTAGGCGTCGCGTTGATTGGCAACCATCCGTGGCTACCGAGAAAATTGTCAGTTTTCGTACTTGATGATGTAGGCGAAGACTGACGTTACACATTCATCCCACGCCGCATGTGCCGGGTGCGCATAGGCTCGGTAGGGCGCGCGCACCAACATTCCCGATGGCGCGCCTCGTCTCTTGCGCGATTTCTATTTATACGAACCGCCGCGCGAGTCGGACTGTCCGGAGGAATTGCCGGCCACATAAGAAACGGATGTTTACCCGGCGGCAAGCACGCGAGCGAATCACTCCCAGTAAGGGCGGACGCCGTAGTGTGCATGGACACTCGTGCCCCACTCGCGATCGGAAAAATTCGGCCAGTCATCCTTGTCGAATCCGGGCGCGGTCTTCAGGGCTTCCTGGGTCTGATTGAAGATGAAGCGGTGGTTCTCGGTATCGACTTTCATCGCCGAAAGGGGGACGGCAAACAGCTTGCTGCCAAGGCCGAGGAAACCGCCAAATTCGAGAACGGCATAGGCGACGCGACCGCTCTCGACATCGATCATCAGGTCCTTGATGTCGCCCAGGTCGTCGCCCTGGCTGTTGACGACCTTGTCGCCCGAGATGGTGCTGGCGGAAAGGATGGGGCTGGTGGAAAGCGTATTCATGAGTATCTCCTGACTGGGTTCAATTAGTACATTCGATTTAGTACCGTCAATTCGAAAAACGGTTGCGGGCCGTGGAACTCAGCGTCCCGGGATCTTCCGCGGTGCAGGGTTGTTGCCGTCGTTATCGTGATGTTCCGGAATCTGCTGACCCGGAGCCTGCTTGGGCGGCTTGGAACTGCTGGGGGGCTCCTGCTCCCGTTCACGCTTTGGCGGCTTCGGATCGCCCTTGGCGTGCGACCGCCCCTCTGCCTCGGCCTTTTGCAACTCTTCCTTTTCTTGCGCATTGCGCGGCGCGGCTGCCTTTGCTGCCTGCTCGACCTTGCCTGATTTGGCAAAAGCGTGCGCCTGCTCGTCGTATTTTTTGGCCGAGTCGTAATCGCCCTCACCCTGGATCCTGGATTTATCCATGCTTGATTTCATGACATGTTTCTCCTGTCTGGCGTGCATACCCGGCAACTGCCCGGCATGACAGGCTTCAGTTCGTCATCCGCGATTCGTGCCTGAAAAGACGATGGAATCGGTCTGAACCGAGCCTGCAGGAGAAGTGTGGATGACGGGCGAAGAAGCCGCAGTCGGAAGCGGCGGTGGACCCGCGTAGGAATCGGACGAAAAGGTGTCGGTGGGAACTTACACAGTGGGGCTGGCGGGCTCCCGGTCCAGCTTGGGCAAGAGTGTAGCGATCATAACCAGCGTTTCCGCACCACGCACCTTATCGAGACAGCTCAGGCTGTCGTCATAGCTCAGGGCATAGTCGAGACTGCTACGGGTGAACAGACGTTTCACCGGCGATTCCCCCTGATGCAACACCCGAAAGCCTGCATGCCGTTCATCCAGCCGAATCTGATCGGTCAAGTGGCATACCGCTGCCTGATCACCCTCGAGCGTCTGGCAAAAATACCAGCCGTCGAATACAAGCAGGCTGTTGATCCCGCTGGCCAGGTTGCGCTGACGCGCCCCACGCACGATCTCGGCGACACAGGTGGGAGAAGCGTCCTCGGCCAGGTGGCTGAGGTAAATCAACTGGTAGCGAGTCGACATAGAGTGAGCTTCCGGTAGCGGTGAAGCAACATAGTCAATTGGCAATACCTTGGCAATAAGAAAAGACATCTTTTGCTTAAGGGAATTCTTTACGGTGCCGCCTCGTTTCTTTACTGCTATCGATTCATGAATAAGTAACTTCCCTGCAACGCCTGCCCCTTGAGCAAAACCGGTGCCTTTTCCAGCAATAGCAAGGCGGAAATCGAGTTTATCGGGGTCATCAAGCAACGCCAGATACAGGCGAAGCCCGGTCACGCGATCGTGCGTCAAGCCGATGGGGTTCTATACTCTTGACAACGATTGGCTCAAGTTCGCCAACCCGGCTGCAATGGCTCGCGGGGCCGATTACTATGCCCTGCCGTTGCGTGCTCGTCCCTTGATCTGACCGAGGGCGGCATGGCTTGACCTTGCCATGATGACAAGGTTTATGGTGCACTTGACCGCATTCTCAGGAGTTTGCACATGACCCAATCCTTATCTGTCGGCATCGAGGGCATGACCTGCGCGAGCTGTTCGGCGCGGCTGGAGAAAGTTCTCAAGCAACTGCCTGGCGTCACCGACGCCACCGTCAATCTGGCAACCGAAACCGCGGCGGTCTCGGGCGACACCGACATGGCGAGCGTAGAACGCGCCGTCAAGAAGGCTGGTTTCAGCGTGCCGACCGAATCGCTCAAGCTCGACATCGTCGGCATGACCTGCGCAACCTGTTCGGGGCGCGTGGAGAAGGCCTTGAACAAGGTTCCCGGTGTGCTCGACGCCAGCGTCAACCTGGCCACCGAGCAGGCGACGGTGAAACTGGCGAAAGGCACCTCGACGGCATCGCTGATTGCTGCGGTGGAACGCACCGGCTATGGCGCTCAGCTTCCGCAATCCGCCACCGACGCCCCGGCGGCCGCCACGCGTGCGCTGCCCGGTGGCCGGTCGCACTGGCCATCGCGCTGTCGCTGCCGCTGACCCTGCCCATGTTCGCCAGTCCGTTCGGCGTGCACTGGATGCTGCCGGGCTGGCTGCAGCTGGTGCTCGCGACGCCGGTGCAATTCTGGTTGGGCGCGCGCTTCTATCGGGCCGGCTGGAAAGCGCTCATTGCCGGTAGCGGCAACATGGATCTGCTGGTGGCGGTGGGTACCAGCGCGGCCTACGGCCTTTCCCTGTACATGCTGCTGACGCACGCCGGCGCCACACACCTGTATTTCGAAGCCTCGGCCGTGGTCATCAGCCTGGTGCTGCTGGGCAAATGGCTGGAGGCGCGCGCCAAGCGGCAGACCACCGAAGCCATTCGCGCCCTGCAGGCCCTGCGCCCGTCGACGGCTCGCGTTCGCGTCGACGGCGTCGACCGCGACATGCCGATCGACGCGATCCGCGTGGGCGACATGGTGGTGATTCGTCCCGGCGAACGGGTGCCGGTTGACGGCGAGGTGATCGAGGGCGAAAGCCAGGTCGATGAATCCCTTCTCACCGGCGAATCGCTGCCGGTCGACAAACAGCCGGGCGACACGGTGACCGGCGGCGCCATCAACGCGCAGGGCGCGCTGATTGCACGCACCACGGCGGTGGGAACGGAAACCACGCTGGCGCGCATCATCCGCCTGGTGGAGGACGCGCAGGCTGCCAAGGCACCGATCCAGCGACTTGTGGACAAGGTGAGCGCGGTGTTCGTACCGGTGGTGATGGGCATTGCGCTAGTCACCTTTGTCGCCTGGTGGGCATTCGGCGGCAGCACCGAACAGGCCATCCTCAACGCAGTGGCGGTGCTGGTGATCGCCTGTCCGTGCGCGCTGGGCCTTGCAACCCCCACCGCGATCATGGCTGGGACCGGCGTCGCCGCGCGCCACGGCATCCTGATCAAGGACGCCGAAGCGCTGGAACTGGCGCACAAAATCAGCACGGTGGTGTTCGACAAGACCGGCACCCTCACCGACGGCACGCCGCACGTCGTGGCCTGCGTGGCGGCCGCCGACAGTGAGAAAAATGAAGTACTGGCAATTGCAGCCGGGCTGCAGGCCGGCAGCGAACATCCCCTCGCGCGTGCAGTACTGGCCGAGGCGGCAGCGACATCCGCCACGCCGCGGCTCGCGCGTGCACAGCAAGCGTTGCCGGGGCGCGGCATTGCCGGCGAAGTGGCAGGTGAAACCTGGTGGCTGGGCAACCGACGTCTGATGGACGAGAACAGCGTCGATACCTCCGCACTCGACGACGACGCCCACAAACTGGAGGCGGCAGGCCGCAGCGTGTCATGGCTGGCGCGTGCCAGCGATCGCCATGCGCTCGGCTTGCTGGCGTTCGGTGACGCCGTCAAACCCAGCGCGGCCGCAGGCGTGGCACGTCTCAAGGCGCTCGGCATCACCAGCATCATGCTCACGGGAGACAACCGCGGCGCCGCCCGGCACGTGGGCGACGAACTGGGTCTCGACCAGGTACTGGCCGAGGTGCTGCCGGCCGACAAGGCGGCGCACGTCGAGCAGCTCAAGACGGAGGGGCAGACCGTGGCGATGGTCGGCGACGGCCTCAACGATGCCCCCGCACTTGCGGCAGCCGACGTCGGCATTGCCATGTCTTCCGGCAGCGACGTCGCCATGCATACCGCCGGTATCACGCTGATGCGCGGTGACCCGGCGCTGGTAGCCGACGCCATCGACATTTCCAAGCGCACCTACGCCAAGATCCGGCAGAATCTGTTCTGGGCCTTCTTCTACAACGTGGTCGGCATCCCGCTCGCGGCGCTCGGCTTTCTCAACCCGGTGATCGCCGGTGCAGCCATGGCGTTCTCCAGCGTCAGCGTGGTGACCAATGCGCTGACGCTCAAACGCTGGCGGCCCGGCCAATGAACATTGGCGAAACGGCCCACGCCAGTGGCGTGTCGGCGAGGATGATCCGTCATTACGAGCGCATTGGCCTCATTCGCGAAAGCCACCGCACCACCTCGGGCTACCGGCAATACCACGAACGCGATGTGCACCTGCTGCGTTTCATCCGCCGCGCACGCGATCTCGGCTTTTCGCTCGATCAGATCCGGCAATTGCTGTCGCTGTGGGATGATCCCGAACGTGCCAGTGCCGACGTCAAGCATCTGGCCGAGGTTCACATCGCCGAACTCGATACCCGCATCGCTGCACTGAGCGAGATGCGCGCCACACTGATCGCGCTGGCGCAGGGCTGCCACGGCGACCGTCGTCCCGACTGCCCCATTCTGCAAGGGCTTGCGGCGCCGCCTTCTGATGTTTGAGGCACGCAATCTGCTGCAATCCTAGTGCGGCTGGCCGGCCCAGTCGTACACCACTTCGATCACGACCAGCGCGCGCACCGGATGACCGTTTTTCTGCGCCGGTGCAAAACGCGCATCGCGAAACGCCTTGATCGCGGAATCTTCGAACATGCCGGGCGGTGTTGCGCTCACGACCTCGATGTCGCTGACGCGCCCGTCGGTTTCCAGTTTCAGTTGCAGACGCAGCGTGCCGGACAGGCGCCGGCGGTCGGCTTCAGCCGGATAGTCCGGCCGGATGATGCGCAGCGCGTGCGGCTGCACATCGAGTTCGCGCGCGTTGTAATAGGTAAGGTCGACCGAACTGGTGAGGGCGGCTGCCGGTACCGGAGCTGCCGGTGCCGACGAAACCGACGAGGAAACGGGTGCCGTCTCGGCCGCGGCAGGCGCCGCAGGTTGCGGCGCGTCATGGAGTGGCGCAGCGGTGGGGGGTGGGACAACGGCCGGCGGGAACGGCGCCTCCGGTGCGGGGCTCGGGACCAGTTGTGCCACGGGTGCAATATCCGGTTCCGGCGCAGCAGGTGATGGTGATGGCGGCGCATTGTCTACAGGCGTCGGGGCCGGCGCTGCCTCAATCGCAGGCGCCGGAACCGGCGCTACGAGCCGCACTTCGATCACCGGCGCCTGCGCGCTGACGCCGGTGGGTGGCACCACCTGCACCAGCGCGATCACTGCCGCATGCAGACCCAGCGAAATCCACAGGGCCGCAAGGGGCCATCGCAGCCGCGGCGGGATCGACGGCTCGTCGAACGATGCGCTCACGGGTAGCGATATCCCGGATGGCACAACCATCCAGGGTACTTTAAGACTGCACAAAAAATCGGGATCGCTGGCCTAGAATAGTGGCCAGAAAAATGACAGGAGAAGACCATGAGAAAACGCGTCATCGGGGGCGTCATCTTAGCATCGGCTCTGGCGGCGCCGATGCTCGTCCATGCCGTCGATCTGAGCAAAACCACCCTCCAGTCTGCCGACGGCACCGAGGTGCCGGTTGAAATCGCCACCCCTGCCGGCAAGGGTCCATTCCCGCCGGTGCTGTTCATCCACGCCAAGCGTGGCTATGAAGGCGACGAGCGCGCTCACGTGCGCGAACTCGCCGAACAAGGCTTTCTCGTTGTCGCCCCCGACTGGCAGAACGGCCGCTTCATCGAACGCTGGCCGTCGGCCCACAACCCCGATACTGAAATGGACGTGGAAGCCGGCCTCGACTACCTGAAATCACTGCCCAACGCCTGCAAGCAACCGGCTGGTATCGTCGGCCTGTCACGCGGCCCGTATTATGCGATTCGCCTGGCCGCCAAGCGCGGCGCCGACATTGCCGCCATCGTCAGCTACTACGGTCACATGCAGAACCCCAACGCGCCCGAACCGGATCAGTTGTTCCGCGTGGCGCCGGAGATCATGCAGATCAGCACTCCCGTCCTCTATCTCATCGGCGACGCCGACTATGAACTGCGCCGTATGAATGGCGGCCGCGCATTCTATGCGTTATGGGAACGCGGCGTACCGGTGGAATGGCAGGAATACCCAATGGCGCGGCGCGCATTCGATTTCCGTTCCGACCAGACACCGGAGGAGAAAATCGCCACGCGCCATGCGCGGGAACGAGCGAAGAACTGGCTGATGAAATGGATGAAACTGACACCGGAGATGCGATGCACGTAAGTGGAGAGTGACTGGCCGGATATTCCGCCCCTGTCTTCTAAAATGAAAACGAGATGGCTATCCCCGTAGCGCGGCCCAGTTCGGACGCGCCGGGATCATGACCGGGGGCCAAGATGATTTCACCCAAGTTCCTTTGCTTGCTGCTTGCCGGGTTCGCCTGGCAGGCGGCGCATGCCACGCCACTATACAAATGGCGAGACCCTGCAGGCCGTGTCACCTATTCTTCGCTTCCCCCACCAGCGGGCCTCAAGGCGGAAAAAATACAAAATGTCTCGCCCCCTGACGCGGAAGCCATCCGCCAGGCCGAAGCACGAGCGGAAAAGGCCCAGGAGCAGGCCCGCGAAATGGAGGCCGACCGCCGCATGGAGGAAGCCGCGGATGCCCGACGCACGCAGGAAGCCGAGGATGCCCGGCGCCGCGTCGTGCTGCCGCCGGCCCCCATCGTGATCGAGAAACCGGTTTATCTGCCCCAGCCGGTCTATTACCCACCCGTCAGACATTCACCGCGACGGCATCATCGCGGCAAACCACCTCGCCATCAGCCACGCTGACGGAGATACGGTGGCCAGTCTCGCGGGGCGCGCGGTTGGGCCATGCTGCGGCGGAGTCGGGATCTAAACGGGCAAGCTCGACACCCGCCTTGCCCCGTCATGCGGGTGCGGCTAGACTCTCGCCGTTGCTTTCGATTGTCTGTTTCGTGAATCCCTACCGCCCTGCCCGCCATGCCACGCCGACGTGAGCCCCGCCCTGCGCCCGCGCTGGAACTGAAGACCACGCGGTTTTCCGGAATTCAAGTCATTCTCAACAGTGCCGAGCCTGCTGCGCTGGACACCCACATCTCCACCCTGTTTGCCGCGACGCCGGATTTCTTCGGCGGCGAGGCTGCGGTGTTCGAATGCGGACGTCTGCCAGCCGATGCTGCTTCACCCGACTGGACCTGGCTGACGCAGGAACTCAGAAGCCGGGGGCTGAACCCGTTCGCGGTACAGAACGCCTCGCCCGAACTGGCCGCCGCCGCCCGACAGGCCGGGCTGCTGGTGCTAAACGACGTCGCGCCGGCACCTGTCGTCGCCGCGACCGAACCGGAACCCATGCCCGAACCCGAAGCGGCACCCGTGCCGGAATCCGCGGTGCCTGTCGCGATGCCCACCCGCATCATCGACAAGCCGCTACGCTCCGGTCAGCGGGTGTATGCGGCAGGCGGCGACATCGTCGTGCTGGCCGCGGTCGCACCGCTCAAGGGCCGGGCGCTCGCCGGTGCGCGCGGCGACACCTCGGCACGAATCTTCACCACGCACCTCGAGGCCGAACTGGTCTCGATCGCCGGCGTCTATCGCACTTTCGACGGCGCGCCGGATGCCGCCGTGGCGAAGAAACCGGCGCAAATCCGTCTGGCCGATGCCAGCCAGATCGTCATCGAACCTCTCTAACTCCACGTATAAAAGGAAGCTCTGTGACCACCATCATCACTGTCACCTCCGGCAAGGGCGGCGTCGGCAAAACCACCACCAGCGCCTCGATCGCCAGCGGTCTCGCGCTGCGAGGCTACAAGACGGCCGTGATCGATTTCGACGTCGGCCTGAGGAACCTCGATCTCATCATGGGCTGCGAGCGCCGCGTGGTGTACGACTTCGTCAACGTCATCCAGGGTGACGCCAATCTGCACCAGGCACTGATCAAGGACAAGCACGCCGATAACCTGTTTGTACTGCCCGCCTCACAGACTCGCGACAAGGAAGCGCTCACTGAGGAGGGTGTGGAAAAAGTGCTGCAAGAGCTGGCACATCAGGGATTCGACTACGTCGTCTGCGACTCACCCGCCGGTATCGAACACGGCGCGGTGATAGCGCTGACCTTTGCCGACGTGGCGATCGTCGTCACCAATCCGGAAGTCTCGTCGGTGCGCGACTCCGACCGCATCCTCGGCATCATCCAGGCGAAGAGCCGTCGCGCCATCGAAGGTAGCGAGCCAGTGAAGGAATACCTGCTGGTCACGCGCTATTCGCCCAAGCGCGCACACGAGGGCGAGATGCTGACTTACACCGACATCCAGGAACTGCTGCGTATTCCACTGCTGGGCGTGATTCCCGAATCCGAGGCGGTGCTGCAGGCGTCCAACCAGGGCATCCCGGCCATCCACCAGAAAGACACACCGGTCGCCGACGCCTATCAGGACATGATCGGCCGCTTTCTCGGCGAGGAACACCCGCTGCGTTTCGTCGAGTACGAGAAGCCCGGCCTGATCAAACGACTATTCGGAGGCAAGTGACATGTCCTGGCTCTCCCTCATATTCGGCGAAAAGAAAGCCACCGCCTCGGTCGCCAAAGAGCGGCTGCAACTCATCATTGCGCACGAGCGCGCAAGCCTGTCCGGACCGGATTTCCTGCCCGACCTGCAAAAGGATCTGGTTGCGGTGATTTCCAAGTACTTTCCGGTCAACCCCGACGACATCAAGGTGGGGCTCGAAAAACAGGGCAACTACGAAGTGCTGGAAGTCAATATCGTGTTGCCCGAGGGACGCTGAGCCGCGCTCGCCGACGAAACCGAGTGTCTCGAACGGCGTGTCGATCTCGCGTCGTGGCAGACGCGGCCTATGATCCAGGAATTGGCGAATGCCCGTTACACGCTGCCGGAACAATGCTGAATTCCGTCACTGAACGGGTTTCACCAACCGATCAGAAACGATAGATCGCGGCCGCGCCCGACTTGGTCGGCATTCTCTCGGCCGGGACGATCACGACCTCGCCACCGGCCTTGATCACGCGCTCGCCGAGGTCGTCGAGCACATCGTCAACGTCGGGGTCAGCCAGATCGCCGAGGGTAATTTTGCCGCGCTCGACATCGATGGTTCCGGGAATCAGGCGGTCAGCCTCGATCAACAATGTGGCAACTCGCCCGTCAATCGCGGCCTTGGCAATGCCGTCAAGCTTATCCGAACCCTGCTCGTTCGCAGCGGCCGTACCAAACGCTTCCACCAGACCGGCCAGCCGCTCGAGATAATACGGCTGCACCACCTGCCATGCTCGTTCACGCAGCGCATCGAGCGACAAGGTATCGGGGTAAACGTCGAGCGCTTCCTTCAGCAAAAACGAGTTGCTGCTGATGGCGCGGAACTGATGGTGGTGCTCGGGCAGCGCCGCCAGGATCAGGGGTAGTCCCGAAGGTTGCGAACAATGCTGCAGCACCGCGCGGTCGACTGCACGGAAAAATTGCTCGGTGTCGCGATCGGTGGCGTCCTGCTTGACGTCGGTGCCATGCCATGCCGAGTCGCCGGAGGCTCCTTTCGCGCCGGTCGGTCCGTAGGCGCGATGTGCGCCTTCACGCGCATCGGTATTCTTGCCCAGCAGTTCGTCAGCCTTGAGCGGCACACCTTCGATCGGCACCATCTCGCCCAGCGCGTCGCGATTGCCCTCGAATATCTTGAACGTGTCTCGGCTCAACCCGAGAATCTGATAGCGGTCGGCCGACTGCGTGATGCGCATCAGCGGCTTGGTATGAAAGCTATCGGCGACAACCACCAGTTCGGAAACCGGCCGCTGCAGCTTGTAAACGCGAAACAGCCCGGCGGCGCTCAGAACCGCAAGGCCGTCCGCGGTGTGGTTCCAGAAAGTCTTGTCTTCGGCAAGGGCCTCGAACGGCTGCATCAGCGGCTTGATTTCGCGCTTCGGGTATTTCTGCCGCAATGACTCTTCCATTTTCTTCACCAGGTTGCGAAAGCGGATCGGGTCCTGGGTATTGTCCGGATGCTGCCGATGCGTCGGCTGATACAGGGAGAGACAAGGCGATTCGTGATCGCCAGAGAGAATGGCCGGGTAATCCTGTGCAAGTAAATTCATGGTTGTGGCTCCTCAATTGATTGGCGCAAGTCGTTGCGCATGCGCTATTTCTGCAGTCTAGTCGCGAAATAGGCGCGGGTTGCGTTCGATGAATGTTTGAATCCAGGCTTCGATGAAAGAGCGCTCGCGCCGCTTCATGTACCATCCGCCCAGCGCACTGATAGTCAGCGCGCCCAATGCATTGACGATCATATCCCACATCGTGTCGGTCAGCCCGGATGGATCGCCGAGCATCGATTTTTGCATATTGGTTCCGACGATCTGATCCATGGCGAATTCAAAGATCTCCCACAGTGTACCGACCGTCACAGCGAATAAAAAAGCGAACAGGGCCACGAAATGTGGGCGCATGTGAATATTGGCGCGCTCGTCCTCGTTGAGCACGTAGACGAGCAGAAAGCCGAGTATCCCCATCAGCAGTCCTGAACTGGTGTGCAACGCGATGTCCCACCACCAGAACCGCGCATAGTAGCTGCGCATTTCCCCCAGGAAAAGTGCCGCGAACACGAATACCACGGCGAGTATCTGAAACTCGGACGGGATATGCACCCGGAAGCGACGACCGATCACCGCAGGTGAAAGCGTGATCGCCATGATCGCCATCACCAGAAACGCGTTCATCCATTGGCCGTCGCGCAACACCAGCAGCAGTTCCACCGCCATGATGGCCTGAAGGACGATCAGGGTCCCTCGATGGACCCGCGTGGCCAAATCGGCCGTGTGGTTTCTCGGGACAGGGAGGTTGGACCTTCTGTTCATACTGTTCGATACCTGTTCGGCAAGCGGCAGCTTGCGTGACATCTGTGGGTTCCGACAATTCGCAACACGGTCAAGATGTAATGGTGTATCGGCAATCACGATGCTGCAAGCTCGATTCGGGCTGTTTTCAATGGCATCCGCTGAACCCGCGCGTTTGCTGCATGGCGGGTTGCCGGATTGGCGCAATCATTCCATACTCACCTCGTTCGCTCGGCAATACGCCCCGCAGGGCACATTCGCGAACACCCGCCATTCGACGTGAGAAAATGGGTCGTCAGAAATGAAACAGATATTGGTGACAACGGACTTCTCTCAATATGCGACCCAGGCACTCGACCGGGCGGTGCTGCTGGCCAGTGAACATCAGGCAACACTCGACATCCTGCATGTCATCACCCCGGCGTCGGTGGATGCGCTCTGCGAGTTCCTGCCAGATCCGCGGCCTGTCGTCGAAGAAAAACTCACCAATTCATTCTTTACGCAGCTTTACGATTTTGTCGATCGGCTCGAGCTGGCCCAGCCCATCACCATCCGGCCCCGCGTCCAGATCGCCGAAGTCGAAGCCGGCATCATCGAAGCGGCGGAGTCGTGTGATGCGGATCTGATCGTTCTCGGCAGTCACGGCGAACATTTTGCCAATGAACTGTTTGTCGGCACCACCGCGGAAAACGTCCTCACCAGAGGAACACGACCGGTTTTGATAATCAAGCAGCCCGCCGGCACGCCCTACGGCAAGATCGGCGTAGCCGTCGATCTGACTGGGCGGTCTGCCGCCATGGTTCACCAGGCGGGCGCGCTGGCACCGAACGCGACGATCTCTCTGTTGCATGCCTTCCAGGTGCCGAATCACGAGCGCCTCCAACAGCTCGGTGCACCCGCGGAGCAAATCAAGCGTTTGCGTTCCGAATTCCATGACCATGCTGTCCGGGAAATAGACAAGTTGGCCGCCGAACGAGAAGACGGTCGCGTTTCACGGGTGGTCGAAATGGATTATCCGCCGGCCATGATACGGAGATGGACGGAGAAGCTTCATTTCGACCTGGTCGTGCTGGGCAAGCACGGCGGTCGCTTGGGCAGCGTGGTCAGGCAAGCACGGCGGTCGCTTGGGCAGCGTGGTCAGGCACGTCCTGCGCAACAGCGTCTGCGACGTCATGATTGTCGGGTGAGCGAAATGGCATTGCGACACGTGGTGCCAGGCCACGGCAAGGTCGACGGACGCCCGGTTCGGTCGCGAAAATCGTCGTGCGGGCGCCGCAGGCCGGTGACGTAGCGGTCCCGGGAAACGGGCGTCTGAAGCGATCTGCCTCGACGCAAGCACATCACCAAGCTACTCGCTACGTCGATTGCAAATGACGCGACACAGCCTGATTTAACCGCCCTCCGGAAGCGGGAGACGAACATGGCGGCGGCGGTAAACCAGAACCCCGCTTCGATGCCGCCGAACCATCCCGCCACCGCACCCAGCAGCAACGCGCCGATACCGTAGCCGAGATCACGCCAGAAGCGGTAGATGCCAATGGCCGAGCCGCGCCAGTTGGGATGGGCGATGTCGGACACGGCGGCTGACAAGGTCGGGTACAACAGCGCCATGCCGAAGCCCGTCACCGCAGCGGCGAACGACCACCACAGCTCGCCTGTGCCCAGCAGCACCAGGGCCACGCCGGCGCCGCACAGCCACATACCCCAAACGATCGGCTTCTTGCGGCCGATCCGGTCGGACAGGTGCCCGGTGAAGAACTGCGACATGCCCCAGACGAAACCGTATACGCCAACCACCCAGCCGATGCCGGGCAGGGACAACCCCCGCTGATGCAGGTAGACCGGGAAGAACACCCATACCAGCGCATCGACGAATTTTTCCACCAGGCCAGCCTGGCTGATCGATGCCATGCGCGTATCGCGCCAGGACATCAGGGTGAACACGTCCCAGGTACCGGGCTTGTCCGCGATATTGGTGGGGTAACGCGGCTGTGGACCCGTCGTCTGACCGGCGGCGTGTTGTTTGCCTTCGGCCTGTGCCCACGGCAGGGTGTCCTTCACGCATAGCAGAGTCAGCGACCCGGCCAACACGATGACGACGAGGCCGAACAGCATCAGCCCTTCGCGCGCACCGAATACCGTAGCCATATAACCGGTGACGATGCCGGCGACCGCCACACCAAAGTACCCGGAGAATTCGTTGAGGCCGATGGTGAGGCCGCGCTGGTTGCCGGTGGTGAGATCAAGCTTGGACGTCTGCGTCATCGACCAGGTGAGGCCCTGGTTCACCCCCAGCAGTACCGTCGCGGCGACGATCCAGTTCCAGTTCGGCGCATAGAAAATCATGAAGGGCATCGGCACGGCGGCGAGCCAGCCGATGAACAAAACTTTCTTGCGCCCCAGACGCTCGGACAGCCGGCCCGCGACGAAGTTGAGCGTGCCCTTGACGAAGCCGAATGCGGTGACGAACGCCACCAGCATCATGAACGACCCCTTGGCCACGCCGAACTCGGTTTCGGCGAGTGCCGGCACCACAGTACGGAACATGCCGATGGCAAGGCCGACCAGGAACACCTGCACCAACTGGTGCGAGAACTGCGCGAGGTTGGCGCGGATGCCGTAGCGGTACTCCGTCACGTTGTGGCCGATCGACATGTTCATTGGCCGAGGTTGAAGGCAACCATGCGATCCATTTCCGCAGGACGCGGCGGAATGGCCTCGGTCAGCGTGGTGATGAACGCGTCACGGTTCAGCGCGAGCATGGGGTTCGAGCGCTTCTCGAAGCCGAGCGTCGACATCGGCTTGCCCGACATGCCGGCGCCGCAGGCGCTGCCGGATGTGTGGCCGGGATAAAGCTCCACCTCGACCGGCAGCTTCAACAGACGCCGATGCAAAGTGTCATAGAGCTGCCCCGCCATTTCGGTTTCGTGGCCGGCGAGATCGGGCCGTCCGGCGCTGCCGACGAACAGGGTGTCGCCGGTGAGGACGAACCATGGCGTCTCGGTGCGCCGCTTGTCTGTCACCAGCAGGCAGATCGAATCCGGCGTATGGCCCGGCGTGTGCATCACGTCGACCCAAACGTTGCCGACCTCGATGCGCTGACTGTCCTGCAGCGGCTCGAAGGAATAGCTCACGCGTCCGACATTGGATTCATGCAGGCAGTAAGCTGCGCCGGTCAGTTCGGCCAGCTTGCGCCCGCCGGAAAAGTGATCAGCGTGAACGTGCGTGTCGATCACGTGGGTGATCTTCACGTCCTGCTTCGCGGCTTCGTCAATGAACCACGCCTCGTCGCCGAGGACGGGATCGACGGCGACGCCGACATGGCAGGAACCGCAGCCGAAGAAGTAGGAAAGCGTGGCGTCCTTGGCCAACAATTGGCGGAAAAACATGGAAGTCTCCTGGACAGGTATCAAAACGAACTGGGTAAGATCAGGGTTAGCCCCAAATCAGGTCATGCGAGCGGCAGGCCGGCCGCCTGCCATTCCATCGTGCCATCGGCGATCTTCTGCGCGCGGTAGCCGTGCTCTTTGAGCAGCGTCACCGCTTCGGCTGACATCATGCAGAACGGCCCGCGGCAGTACGCGACGATGTCTTTGTCGGCGGGTAGCTCCTTGATGCGCTGACGGATTTCATCAAGCGGCATCGAGCGCGCAAACGGCAGATGACCGCTGGCGTATTCGGCGGACGGACGGACATCGATCACCACCACATCGCCGCGCCGCGCCCGCCGCGTTTCGGCGTCGAGTTTTTCCGGGGCGGCAAAGATCTGGTCCATGGCCACTTTCAACTCGACCAGATGCTCTTCCGCCACCGTGCGCAGGTTGACCCACAGCGCGCCAACGTCTTCGCCCGACAGGCGATAGACGATGAAGCGTCCGTCGCGCTGGGCCTCGACCAGCCGTGCCTCTTTCAGCACCTTGAGGTGCGCGCTGGCCAGCTTGATGTCGAGGTTGGCCTCGGTGGCCAGCACGTCGACGGTTTTTTCACCCTGTGCCAGAATTTCCAGCAATTCCAGTCGTTTGGGGCTGGAGACGGCCTTGCCGATGCGCGCAACCTGTTCATAGAGCAGGTCTTTGGTTTGTCGTTTATCCATGAAG
>CAJDVN010000019.1_pt1 | contig 17060 bp, 17 predicted proteins | sample 7391301 | NCBI WGS metagenome assembly CAJDVN01 (sample SAMEA7055705, study PRJEB34461) | soil metagenome | biome: terrestrial ecosystem; feature: Peninsula; material: soil | place: Antarctica | collected 2016 | reverse complement strand
GAAGCCGGCATCGTCACCCTGACGGTGCCGCTGATCCTGTTCGTGGTGCTGACCATCGGCCTGTTCGCCGGCCAGACCATCAACCGCATCACGCTGTTCGCGCTGATTCTGTCGCTGGGTCTGCTGGTAGACGCCGCCATCGTGGTGGTAGAGAACATTCACCGCCACCTGCATCACGGCATCGGCGACCGCGATTTCAAGGACGTGGTGATCCAGGCCACCAACGAAATCGGCAATCCCACCAATATCGCGACCATCGCGGTGATCCTGGCTTTCATCCCGATGGCTTTCGTCACCGGCATGATGGGGCCGTTCATGCTGCCGATTCCGTTCAACGTGCCGGTGGCGATGATCGCCTCGCTGTTGATCGCCTACATCGTGGTGCCATGGGCGACCAATCTGTGGCTCAGGAAAAAAGCCGCACGCAGTGAGCTCGCCCGCAAGGCAAGCCTGGAGGACGCCGGCGCGCGCAAAACCGACCGGCTGCATCGCGCCTACGTCAAGACCATCACGCCCTTCATCGAACAGCGCGGCCGCCGCAACCTGATGTTCCTGGCAGTGCTGGGCTTGCTGATCGTGGCGATGCTGATGCCGGCCTGGCAATTCATCCGCCCTTCGGGCATGAACGGACCACTGTCGGCGCTGGGGGTGGAACTGAAGATGCTGCCCAACGACAACACCAACACCTTCCTGGTGGAAATCGACACCCCGGCCGGCACCACGCTGGAAGAGACCGACCGCACCGCGCGTGCGGTCGGCGAAGTGCTGGCGCAGAACCGTTTCGTCACCGATTACCAGACTTTCCTCGGCATGACCGCGCCGATCGACTTCGCCGCGCTGGTTCGCGGCGACCCCGTCAAGCGCGGTGACAATCTGGCGCAGATCCGGGTCAACCTGATCGACAAGCATCAGCGCTCGACGTCGTCGCACCAGATTGTGCAGGCGTTCAACGACAGCCTCCAGCCATTGCACCAGGCTTTCCCGCAAACCCGCATCAAGCTCTACGAAACCCCGCCCGGCCCGCCGGTGCAGGCGCAGGTGCTGGCCGAATTGTATGGTCCCGACTATGACAAGCTGCGTGACGCCTCGCCCGACGTGCGTCGCGCATTCGAATCGGTCTACGGCATGATCAATACCGACGACTCGGTGACCGCCACCATGCAATCCTTCTCGGTGCAGGTAGATCGGGAGAAGGCAGCCTTGTCGGGCATCGTCGCCGGCCAGGTGGGCAAGCTGCTGCACGATTATGTGTCAGGCCTGTCGATCGGTTCGGTGCATGTGGATTCCGCGCGCGACCCCATCGACATCGTCGTGCGTCTGCCACGAGCGGACCGCCAGTCGCCCGAATCGCTGATGGCCATCCGCCTGACGAACATGATGGGCCAGCAGGTGCCATTGAGCGCGATCGCCAGCGTGAAGCGCGTACCGTTCGGCAAACCCATCTACGACCGCGACCAGCATCCCATGGTCACGGTGGGCGGAGAAATGATCACATCGAGCCCGGTTTATGCCGTGCTGGCACTGGACAAGATGCTGGACGGTCAGGTGCTGTCCAATGGGGTACGCTTCAAGACCGGCAACCTCGGCTTCACCCAGGCGGAGGCGGACGATGTCACCGACTACCACCTGCTGTGGGGCGGTGAAATGCGGCTGACCCTGGACGTCTTCCGTGACCTCGGCTCGGCCTTCATCATTGCGCTGGTGTTCATTTATCTGCTGCTGGTGGGCTACTACAAGTCCTTTGTCATGCCGATGATCGTAATGGGCGCGATTCCGCTGACTCTGATCGGCGTGTTTCCCGGCCACTGGGTCACCCAGCAAGCGTTCACCGCCACTTCGATGATCGGGGTGATTGCGCTCGCCGGCATCGTGGTGCGCAACTCGCTGCTGCTGATCGACTTCATCGTCGATTACCGCGCCCAGGGCTACGATCTCAAAGAGGCGGTAATCGAGGCCGGCGCGGTGCGACTGCGGCCGATCCTGCTGACCGCGCTCGCGATCATCCTCGGCTCGGCGATCATGATCACCGACCCGGTGTTCGGCGGGCTGGCGGTATCGCTGATCTTCGGCACCTTCGCTTCCACCGCGCTAACCCTGATCGTCATCCCGCTGCTGTACTACATCTGGCAGAAGCGCAGCACCGCGCCGGTTTGATAAAAATCGGGACGCCCTTATCATCCGTTTTCCATCCCAAGGAATTGATATGACCGTAGAACGCCTTGTCCGCATCGTTGCCGGATTTTTCATCATGCTATCGCTGGCGCTGGCCCATTTTTCCGGCAGCGCCGACATGAGCCAGCTGTCCTGGCTGTGGTTCACCGCCTTCGTCGGCTTCAACCTGTTCCAGTCCGGCTTCACCCGCTTCTGTCCGATGGACATCATGTTCAAGAAAGCCGGCCTCAAACAGGGCTGCGGCCTGTAAGGGGGAGCATATGGACATTCAATTTCTGCAGCATAACTGGATGCTGGTAGCTGTGGTCGGGGTATCCGGCGCAATGCTGGTGTGGTCCTTCATTAGCGGAAAAATTTCCGGCATCGAGGACGCCGACACATTGAAGGCCACCCGTCTCTATAACGACGACGCGCTCGTGCTCGACGTGCGCGAGGACAAGGAATACGTCGCCGGCCACATTCCCAAAGCCAAGCACATTCCGCTCGGCAAGTTGTCTGGCCGACTCCAGGAACTGGAGAAATTCAAGGCCAAGCCCATCCTCGTCACCTGCCGCAGTGGCCAGCGCTCGGCCCGCGCTTGCAACCTGCTGAAGAAAGCCGGCTTCGAGACCGTGTACAACCAGGCGGGCGGCATCATTGCGTGGGAACGCGCCAACTTGCCTGTCGTCAAGTAAACCCTGAACCAAGGAGGCCCCATGGCCAAAGTTGTAATGTACTGCACCGCCGTTTGTCCTTACTGTGTCGCCGCCGAGCGCCTGCTGAAGAGCCGCGGCGTCACCGAAATCGACAAGATCCGCATCGATCTCGATCCGGCTAAACAGGAGGAAATGTTGACGCGTTCTGGCGGCCGCCGGACCGTCCCGCAGGTGTTCATCGGCGACACCCACGTCGGCGGATACGACGACACCTCCGCGCTCGACGCTGCAGGCGAACTGGTCCCGCTGCTGAACCGCGCCTGATTGCCACGCCTGCCGGGGCACGCTTGAATTTCCGGCGTCGCCCCCCACCTTGAGACACAGCTCATTCGTTTCAAGGAATTCCGATGGAACTTGCCTGCCCCCACTGCCTCGCCATCAACCGCGTGCCGGACGACCGACTGTCGAGCGGACCCAAGTGCGGCCAATGCGGTACACCGCTGCTGCCCGGCAAACCGGTGGACCTCACCGCCGCCAGCTTCGACCGTTTCATCGCCAAAGCCGGCCTGCCCGTTCTGGTCGATTTCTGGGCCGACTGGTGCGGTCCCTGCAAGATGATGGCGCCGGTGTTCCAGCAGGTTGCGGCCGAAATGGACACGCGCGTGCGCTTTGCCAAGGTCGATACCGAGGCACATCCAGAGGTGTCGATGCGCCATCACATCAAGGGCATTCCCAGTCTGATCCTGTTCAGGGACGGCGCCGAAGCCGCACGCATGTCGGGCGCGATGGAGGCCCATGCGCTGAAACGCTGGCTGGCGTCGCAGGGCATCCAGTAAGTCGCGCAAACGGACCCGCCGAACGCAGCATGGAGGCGGCTTGAAGCCCGTGTAAAATAGGTCCATCCCCGGAGCGCAGGCTCCGGTTTTCTTATTCATGGAGACATCATGGCCGACGAACAACAACCCGTATTCAATATCGAAAAACTCTACGTCAAGGACCTGTCGGTGGAGGTGCCCAACGCACCCGCCATCTATCTGGAGCGCGAAGCGCCGCAGATCGATGTCAATATGTCGACCGAAAGCAGCGCGCTGGGCGAGAATCTGTACCACGCCAGCATCACCGTCACCGTGACCGCCAAGACTGGCGACAAGACCATGTTCCTGGTCGAATGTACCGAGGCCGGCATCTTCCGCATTGAGCATGTGCCGCAGGACCAGTTGCCGATGGTGCTGGGCATCGGCTGCCCCAACATCGTCTTCCCGTATCTGCGCGAGACCGTGTCCGACGTGGTGATCCGCGCCGGCTTTCCGCCGCTGCTGCTGAACCCGGTCAACTTCGAAGCGCTGTTCCTGCAACAACAGCAGGCGCAGCAACAGGCCGCACCGGCGCAAACCCATTGAAGCGGACGGGCTGACCGTGCGACGATTTCGTTCCGGCTTGTTGCTCGCAGGCCTGCTGTCCGTGCTGGCGACGCCTGCCAGCGCACTGGAATATCGCACTACCGGACGCGCCGCGGTGCTGTATGACGCGCCTTCAACCGCGGGCGACAAGCTGGTCGTCGCGGGAAGCGGTCTGCCGCTCGAGGTCGTTGTCGACACCGAGGCCTGGGTCAAGGTGCGTGATTACACCGGCCGCCTGGCGTGGATCGAGAAATCGGCCCTCGACGGCCCCGAAAGCGTGATGATCAAGGCTGAAACCGGCACCATCCGGCAACAGCCCCAAGCCGACGCCGATATCGTGTTTAGTGCCGCGCGCGGCGTCCTGCTCGACGTCACCGGCAAACCCGACGCCTACGGCTGGCTTCCGGTGAAGCATGCCAACGGCCTGAGCGGCTGGATACTGGTGCAAGAGGTCTGGGGGCAATGAAACTGTCGGTGCTGGGCGCCGGCGCCTGGGGCACCGCGCTGGCAGCCAGCTGGGCACCCCACCATACCGTCACTCTGTGGGGACGCGATGCAGTCGAACTCGACGCCATGCGCGCGACCCGCGTCAACGCGCGTTATCTGGCCGATTGCACGCTGCCAGATGCGCTGCATTTCAATTCCGATTTTGACTCCGCCGTCGAAGGGGCCGACCTTATCGTCCTCGCCGTTCCCAGCGGCGGCCTGCGTCCGACGCTGGCTGCTCTGGCGAGCCGCCCTGACCTGCCGCCGCTGATCTGGGTCAGCAAGGGATTCGAACCCGGCAGCCGGAAATTGCCCCACCAGGTCATCGCCGAACTACTCCCCACGCACACGCAGACCGGCGTACTGTCGGGCCCCAGCTTTGCCCAGGAAGTCGCACAAGGCTATCCCACCGCGCTTACGCTGGCGTGCCACGACACCGCCCTGGCGCAGCGACTGGCTGAAAGCCTGTCGGGCCAGCGCCTGCGCATCTACGCACATGACGACGTCGTCGGCGTCGAACTCGGCGGCGCGCTGAAAAACGTCATGGCGATTGCCGCTGGCATCTGCGACGGCATGCAGCTCGGCCACAATGCCCGCGCCGCGCTCATCACCCGCGGGCTGGCCGAAATGACCCGGCTTGGCGTGAAACTCGGCGGCCACTTCGAGACCTTCATGGGCTTGTCGGGCCTCGGTGATCTCATTCTCACCACAACCGGCGATCTGTCGCGCAACCGTCAGGTCGGATTGGGCCTTGCCCGCGGCCAGACGCTCGACACGATCCTCAACGAACTCGGCCACGTTGCCGAAGGCGTCACCACCGCACGCGAAGTCGATGCGCTGGCCGACGAACTCGGCGTAGACATGCCGGTCGCCCGCACTGTCCATCAAGTCCTGTTCGCTGGCCTGCCACCTGCGCACGCGGTCGATACCCTGCTGAACCGGGAAATCAAGGCTGAGTTTTAAAAATACAGGCACCGCCCGGTATTCCACACATTGAAATCGGACCCGGACATCCATTCAAGTCGCGCTTGTTGTTACGCCAGCGCGCAGCTACAGTCCATTTAGCAATCTCCGTTACATGAATGCCGGGGCTGTGCCACAACGCAGCGCTTCCGGCATCAGGCAGACCGTCTTCAACAATACGATAAATATAAATAAGGGATCCGCCGCCGCCTATGTCTCTCCGCCACATGAGCCGCCTGGGTCAGCCACGGTCCAGGAACGAGTCCAAACCCCTGCGCAGGCTGTTTTACGCCCTGGTCGGACTCTTCGTGCTGGTTTATTTCGCCGCCGTCGTCCGGAATTGGGTCGACGCGAAACGGGCAGCCGAGATGCAGTTGCGTTATTTCAACAGTGGCCTGGTTCATAACACACGCACCACGCTGAAAAACTATGAACTGGTCCTGCGGGGACTGGGCAGCGAACTGATCGCCCAAGGCGCTTTGCAGTCGCCGTCCCGCGGGCGCGAACTCATCGAACGCATGAAGTCGATCGATCCGGGCATGGTCGGATTGGGGCTGGCCCGACCCGATGGACAACTCATCCTCGTCAGTGGGGTCCCGGATGGCAAGCCCTTGCCCAACCTGTTGAACGAGCCCGAAACCCGCGACAGTTTCCTCGCCAGCATTCGTTCCGGCCATCTTCAGCTTGGCCGTCCCTATTACATGAAGGCGCTGAAACTATGGGCGAACCCGGTCCAGGTCCCCATTTTCGACGCACAAGGCAATCTGACAGCGGTCATGACGGCGGGGTATTCAATCAAGGGCGGGACCACCGTATGGGCCCAAATGGCCCTGCCACCCGAATTCCAGTTGGCCCTGCTGCGCGACGACCATTACCTGCAGTATTTCTATCCGCTGCCCGCAGGTGAACCGCAGGCCACGATCCAGCAAACGTATGGCCAGCCAATCGCCCCGGAAACGCTTCATCAGCTCGCTGCGGCCACACGAACGCGAGGCGTCATGATGATCGACCTTCCGCGCAATCAGGGCTTTCACTATGCCGTCTACGAACGCATAGACGAATATGGATTACTGGCGGGTGCGCTCGTTCCTCTGCACACCATTATCTACAACTGGCTGCATAGACTGCTGGTGCCCAGTGTATTGCTGTGCCTCTTTCTGATCGGCAGCACATGGGCCTATCGACGCTCGCTGGCACGCCAGGCCGAATCGGATGCAACGGTCGCCCATCTTTCAGCGTGGCAACAAGCCGTGCTGGACAGTGCCGACTACAGCATCATCTCCACCAATACGGCCGGCATCATTGTCAGCTTCAACGCGACAGCCCAACGCATGCTGGGGTATACCGCCGACGAGATGATCGGGCGGCAGACGCCTTGCGTCATTCACGATGCGGACGAAATCCACCAGTACGCGATCGAGCTCAGCCGGGAGCTCGGTGAACCCATTCAGCCGGGGTTTGACGTCTTTGCCGCCAAGGCCAGGCACGGCCAATCGGAAGAGCGCGAATGGACTTACGTGCGCAAGGACGGAAGCCGTTTTCCAGTACATCTGTCGGTCACGTCCCTGCATGGGCCGAATGACAAGGTCGAGGGGTTTCTGGGGATCGCGACCGATTTGTCCGCGCAAAAATTGGCCCAGACCCATCTGCGCGATAGCCAGGCGCGCTATCGCACCCTATTCGAGCGGGCAGGCGACAGCATCTTCCTGACGAAGGGAGAGCACTTTGTAGATTGCAATCCGGCCACACTCGAGATGTTCGGCTGTACACGTGACCAGATCGTCGGGGCCACACCTTACCGATACTCCCCCGAATACCAGCCGGACAGCAGCCTGTCCAGGACCAAGGCACAGGAAAATCTCGCGGCGGCCTTCCGCGGCGAAACCCAGCATTTCGAGTGGCGCCACCAGCGCTACGACGGTACCTCATTCGACGCTGAAGTAACGCTGAATGTCATCACGATCGAGGACGAACAACACATCCTGGCGACGGTGCGCGACATCAGCCCGCGCAAGAAAGTCGAGGCCGAACTGATGCTGTCAAGCCAGGCCCTGATCGAACGCAACGAACACCTGCGCCTCATCAATCAACTGTCCAATCGCCTTCATGCCACCCTGAAACCCGAGGACATCCTCAAGGAAGCCATGGATGCGCTACTCGGCCTGAGCCATGCGCCTCATATTGCGATCTACCTGCTGTCTCCGGACGGAACCCAACTGAATCTGACAGCCCATCACGAATTCGACGGAAAATTTCTGCAGCTAGGCGCCAGCCTCCCGCTGTTGGGAAGCCTGAGCGGTCAGGCCCTGACCCGGAAGCAGCTGCTGGTCAGCAGCGATTTTTCCCGCGACGACCGCCTTCAGCCCGATCTGAGAAGTGCGCTGGTCGCTGCCGATCTGAACTCGGGCGTCGTCATCCCGATGATCTATCACGAGCAGGTGCTGGGTAGCATCAACCTGATCTACGGCGATCGGCGGACGTTCAGCGAGGTGGAACAGGAGACGTTCAGCGCCTTCAGCAACACCGTTGCCCTCGCGATCGCCAATTCACGCCATGTCATCAACCTGGCCTTCCAGGCCAGACACGACAGCCTCACTTCCTTGCCCAATCGTTCCGTTTTACACGAAGACTTCGCGGCCCGGATTGCCCAGACTTCGGATCGAATGGCGGCGCTCCTGCTGCTGGACCTGGATCACTTCAAGGAAATCAACGACACCCTTGGACACCACGTGGGCGATCATTTGCTGACCAACATCGGGCCGCGGCTGCACGATGCCCTGTCGGGTACGCACGCCCTGATCTGCCGCCTGGGTGGGGACGAATTCGCCGTACTGCTCACCGGACTGTCCGACAAAGCGGATGCCGTCGCCTTGGCCCAACGCGTGACCGCGGCATTGCGCCAGCCTTTCATGGTGGACGGCATGGCCTTGCAGGTCGGTGTCAGCGTGGGCGTGGCGTATTACCCGGAACACGGCGAGAACAGCCATGCGCTGCTGCGCGCGGCGGATGTGGCCATGTATCGGGCGAAGACGCTGACAGCCGGTGTCGTGGTCTACGACCGCTGCTTCGACAATTACAGCCCCGATCGTCTCGCGCTGGCCAGCGAACTGGTGCACGCGGTCCAGAACGGGGAACTGATCCTCCACTACCAGCCCAAGCTGGATATCGCAAGCGGGCAGGTCATCGGTTTCGAGGCGCTGGCGCGTTGGCAGAACCCCCGGCTCGGACTCCTGTATCCAGGCGACTTCATTCATCTGGTGGAAATGACGGATGTCATCCATCCTTTTACAAACGCCGTGATGGATCTGGCGCTGGCGGACAAGCGGCGGTTGCACGATCTGGGCTATACGCAGCCGGTCGCCATCAATCTTTCCGTGCGCAATCTGATGGATGCCCATTACGCAAACAGTCTCGCAGACGCCATCGCCCGGCACGGCGTTCCCGAGCAGGAAGTCGAACTGGAACTGACCGAGACTGCCCTGATGCACGACCCGGATAGTGCCGTCACCTTGCTGCAGGAGATTGCTGCCAAGGGGGTGAACATCGCGATTGATGATTTCGGTACCGGCTATTCCTCCCTGGCCTATTTGCGACGGCTGCCACTCAGCGCTCTGAAAATCGACCAGTCATTCGTCATGGGCATGAACGACAACGCCCAGGACACGATCATCGTACGTTCAACCGTCGCCCTGGCTCACAGTCTCGGTCTGCGCGTCATCGCGGAAGGTGTCGAGAATGCGGAAACACTGGCACTGCTCGCGGAAATGGGGTGCGAGCAGGCTCAGGGCTACCATCTGAGCCGTCCGCTCCCGCTGGACGAACTCATCGCCTGGCTACAGGCCCGCTGATCGGCAGAGTCATCCCCAAAATATTGGTCTGGACGACGATACCGTCGATCACGCCGATGATGTCGGCGATTTTCTTCGAGTTGGTGCTGATTGAAACCGTGGTATCGACCACTTGCCACACCACATCCTGCTCCGCACGGCATGCTCAGCGGTGGAGCCTCCGCATCGAGGCTGCACCGATTCCGGCGCTCGATACAATGCGTAGTTCGGCACGGCCCGAACTCTGCGAAGCCTGAAGAGTCAATTAAGACATACGATATTCGGAACGGCAGGATGATGCGATGCGGACAAGCCACGGGCTACCCACCACCGGTAAAACCGTTTTGCCGCCAGGCTTCGAACACGACCACGCTGACGGTATTGGACAGGTTCATGCTGCGCGAATCGGGCAGCATGGGCAGGCGCAGACGGTGATCTGCCTCGAACTGCGCCAGGATCTCCGGAGGCAGGCCGCGCGATTCCGGGCCAAACACGAGCACGTCGTCCGGCCGGAAAGCGATATCAGCATAACGTGCGCTGCCCTTGGTGGTGAGCGCGAACCAGCGCCGGCCGGCCAGGGCCGTCTGCACCGCGTCCCAGCCGGCATGCACCGTGACGCAGGCCATGTCGTGATAATCCAGACCGGCGCGCGCCACCTGCTTGTCCGACAGATCGAAACCCAGCGGCTCGACCAGATGGAGGCGGCAGCCGGTATTGGCTGCGAGGCGGATGAGATTGCCGGTGTTAGGTGGAATCTCGGGCTGAAACAAAACGATGTCAAACATCTGGCTTGGCCTAAAATGTAAGCTTCTTCGAAAGTCCTATTCTATGGTTCCTTACCTCACCACCGCACTCACCGGCCCGCTGCTGGAACTGGAAAAACGTGTACTCGATGCTCAGCCGACCATCGAACACTGGTTTCGCCAGCAATGGAAAGAGCAGTCAGCACCGTTCTCAACCCGTCGTTCATGTCGCTGTCGATCCACGCGGCAATGGGCGCAGTGGAAAAAATCTGCCCCGACGCACAGCGTTTATTGCTGGTTCCCGAGAACCATACGCGCAACACGTTCTACCTGCAGAATGTCGCGGTACTCGCGCACATCCTGCGCCAGACCGGCCTCATCGTGCGCATCGGTACCCTGATTCCCGAAATCACCGAGCCGACCACGCTGGAACTGCCGGCCGGCGGGCACCTCACGCTGGAACCACTGGTACGCAATGGCGACCGTGTCGGACTGGAAGGCTTCGATCCCTGCGCAGTGCTGCTCAACAACGATCTCTCGGCGGGTGTGCCCGACATCCTCAAGGGTATCGAGCAGACCATCATGCCGCCGCTGCACGCTGGCTGGGCGACCCGTCGCAAATCGCGCCACTTTGCCGTGTACCAGCATATCGCCAGCGAATTCTCGAGGCTGATCGGCATCGACCCCTGGCTCATCGATCCCTATTTCAACCACTGTGGGAAGATCGACTTCCAGGCGCGTCAGGGTGAAGTCTGCCTGGCTGAAAAAGTGGGGGAAATGCTGGATAAGATCCAGACGAAATACAACGAATACAACATCGATCATCCGCCCTTCGTCATCGTCAAGGCCGACGCCGGTACCTACGGCATGGGCATCATGACCGTGAAATCGCCGGACGACGTGCGCGAGCTCAACCGCAAGCAGCGCAACAAGATGGCGGTCGGCAAGGAAGGACTCGCGGTCAGCGAAGTGCTGATCCAGGAAGGCGTCTACACGTTCGAGAGCATCAACGGCGCAGTCGCCGAACCGGTCGTCTACATGCTCGACCATTTCGTCGTCGGCGGCTTCTACCGCGTACATACCGGGCGCGGCCAGGATGAGAACCTCAATAGTCCCGGCATGCATTTCGTGCCCCTGGCATTCGACGACACCTGCCTGACACCCGATCATGCGGCCAATCCCGACGCTGCGCCCAATCGCTTCTATGCCTATGGCGTGATTGCGCGGCTGGCGATGCTGGCGGCCAGCATCGAACTCGACGAGGTGCTGAACGAGATCGAACACACCGTTGCCGCCGCATGAAACTGTTGTTCGTCATCGATCCGCTGGCAAGCCTCAAACCCTACAAGGACAGCTCGGTCGCGATGATGCGTGCGGCCGTGGCGCACGGCCATTCCGTGCTCGCCACCGAGGCCCGGCAACTCCATGTGGTGAGCGGCATCACCTGTGCGCCCTGCGCCGCGCTTGACGTGCGCACCGATGACGACTGGTACCGCATCACGCAAACCGATGCTCAAGCGCTGAAGAGTTTCGACGCGGTGGTGATGCGCACTGATCCGCCGGTAGACACCGATTATCTGCTCGCCACCCATCTGCTGAGCATCGCCGAAACCAACGGTGCGCGCATATTGAACCGGCCAGCCGCCCTGCGCGACTTCAACGAGAAACTGGCGATCCTCGACTTTCCGCAATTCATCGCGCCTACGCTGGTGTCCGCCGATGCTGTGGATATCCGAAATTTTCTCGCCGAGCATCGGGACATCATCGTCAAGCCGCTTACCGAAATGGGCGGTAGCGGCATCTTCCGCCTGACGCCGTCCGACCCCAACCGCAACGCCATTCTCGAAACGCTGACGCAGCACGGTCGTCGCGCCATCATGGCGCAGCGCTACCTGCCGGAAATCAAGGACGGCGACAAACGGATAGTGTTGATCGACGGCGCGGTCGTGCCGTGGGCGCTTGCACGCATCCCGCTGGCAGGCGAGACGCGCGGCAACCTCGCCGCTGGGGGCACCGCGCGCGCGCAGCCCTTGTCGGATCGCGACCGCGAAATCGCTGACGCGATCGCGCCTTGGGCAAAAGCCCGCGGCATCTTTCTCGCCGGACTCGATGTGATCGGCGACTGCCTCACAGAAATCAACGTCACCAGCCCGACCGGCTTTCAGGAAATCGCCTCGCAGACTGGACACGACGTCGCAGCGCAATTCATTGCTGCAATCGAGCTCGCCCAACTCACCGAACACTCGCCGGGATGACTGTAGACATCCTGGTCCAGCAGACCCACGCGAATGGCACACCCGCAAACCGGGTATGCAGCTTGCTTCCGAAGCCCGGGTATACGGCGCGGAGAGGTAATTGGCTGGGAGCCACTACGCCTCTACTTCCACAATTTGACAAGACGTTGGCGTTTTATGTGCGCGAAGGATTCTCCGTCACCGGTGGCCGCAAACTGAAAACACTGCGGTGAGCCAAGCCATGCCGAACGCCAGCGCCCTAAATAGTCGCATTGCACGATTCGTTCTGTGGCTTGCACTCATGCCCGCTGCACTGGTCGCCTGCAGTTCGCCTCCGCTGGTTCAGCAGCAATCCTACGTATTTGGCACGCTGGTCGAAGTCAGTGTCTACGATGCCCCGGAAGCACAGGCCAAGCAGGCAATCACCGCCGTGCTGGCGCGTTTCGACGCCTTGCACCACCAATTGCATGCCTGGCAGCCGAGTGAACTGTCGCGGCTCAACGCCGCGCTGGCTGAGGGAAAACGCACCTCCGTCTCTCCAGAGCTTGCCGCCATGCTGCGCGACGCGCAGACCATTTCGGCCCGGTCGAACGATCTGTTCAACCCCGCTATCGGCCACCTGATTGCGCTGTGGGGATTCCAGTCCGATTCGCCGCAAGGGAAAGTACCGGATGCCGCGGCCATTGCACGCTGGGTAAAAGCGGCGCCGCGCATGGAAGACCTGCATATCGAAAAAAACGTGGTGTGGAGCGACAATCCAGCCGTGCAACTGGATCTCGGCGGCTACGCCAAAGGCTATGCCCTGGATGAGGCCGTGCGCATCCTGAAATCCAACGGCATCAAAAATGCACTGGTGAACATCGGCGGCAACGTGATCGCACTGGGGCAACACGGTGACCGCCCGTGGCGCGTCGGCATCCAGCATCCGCGCAAGCCTGGCACCCTGGCGACGCTCGATCTGCACGAGGGCGAGGCGGTCGGCACCTCGGGTGATTACCAGCGCTATTTCGAGGTCGGCGGGCACCGCTACTGCCACCTGATCGATCCGCGCACCGGCTGGCCGGCATCCGGCATGCAATCGGTGACGATTCTGGTAGCGGGCGCACACGCCGGCACGCGCTCGGATGCGTTGTCCAAACCTCTGTTCATCGACGGCGTCGCCAGGCTGGCTGACAACGCGTCACGACTCGGCGTCGACGACTACCTTGCGGTGGACGCCGCCGGACAAATCCACGGCTCTCCAGCAATGAAAGCCCGGCTTCGCTAGAATGTCGTTTTTGGCCGGACATCCATTCCATGATAGGTATTCTCATCGTCGCCCACGGCTCGCTCGCCGACAGCCTGGTCGAATGCGCTACCCATGTACTCGGAGAGCGCCCACACGGCCTCGCCACGATTGACTTCACTGGCCATGCCGACCCCGACGAGCGGCAGAAGGCCTTGGAATCCCGCCTGGTCGAATTGGACGAAGGCGACGGCATCCTGGTGCTCACCGACCTGTACGGCGCCACGCCCAGCAATACGCTGTGCCGTCTGCTCGAGCCTGCCCACATCGAGGGCGTTTCCGGCGTCAACCTGCCAATGCTGCTGAAGGCGCTGAATTACCGCGACACGCTGGCTCTGCCGCAGCTCATCGAACGTATCGTCGAAGGCGCCCGCAACAGCATCAACCATATTACCGAGACCATGTGCCATGCAGCAACGGGACATTGAGATCGTCAACAAACTCGGACTGCATGCACGCCCGTCGGCCCAGCTGACCCAGCTGGCCTCCAGCTTCAAGAGCAGCGTGTTCATGTCGCGCAACGGTCGTCGCATCAACGCCAAGAGCATCATGGGCGTGATGATGCTGGCCGCCGCCAAAGGGACGACCGTGTCGCTGGAAGCTGACGGCGACGACGAAATGGAAGCCATCGACGCATTGGCGAGCCTGATTTCCAGCGGTTTCGGAGAAGAGCGGTGAGCTTCTCGCTGCACGGCATCGGCGTCTCCGGCGGCATCGCCATCGGCTATGCGCACCTCGCATCCAGCGCGCGCATCGAAGTGCCGCAGTACCTGCTCGATCACAAATACATCGGAGAGGAACTGACGCGCTTCGACGAGGCCATCCTTGCCACTCGCGCCGAACTGGAGAACCTGCGTACCAACATTCCAGTCGGTGCACCCGCTGAGTTGTCAGCGTTTCTCGACATGCACCTGATGTTTCTCGGCGATTCGATGATCGCCGAGGTACCCAAGCGCCTGATCCGCGAAACCCAGTGCAACGCCGAATGGGCGCTGGCACAGCAGATGGACGCGCTGGTGGCACGTTTCGAGGAAATTGACGACGCCTACCTGCGCAGCCGCCAGGAGGACGTGGTACAGGTGGTGCAACGCGTACTGAAGGCATTGCTGGGCCATCCCAGTCACCTGCCGCTGGACATCGACTTCGACAGCGAGCGCATTCTGGTTGCGCACGAGCTGTCACCGGCCGACATGGTCATGTTCAAGAACGTGCACTTCGCCGCCTTCATCACCGACCTCGGCGGCACCACCTCGCATACCGCGATCCTCGCACGCAGTATGGGCATGCCGTCGGTCATGGCGCTGCATAACGGACGCGGCCTGATCCGCGACCACGACCTGCTGATCGTCGATGGCCGCGACGGTGTGGTGATCGTCAACCCGGATGAGTCGGTACTGGCCGAATACCGGCTGCGCCAGAACCAGTGGCGGATCGATACCGACAAGCTGAAACGGCTGAAAACCAGCAAATCGGCCACGCTCGACGGCACCCCGATCGAGCTGATGGCCAATATCGAATTGCTGAGCGACGTCGATGCGGTGAAAGCAGCAGGGGCACACGGCATCGGGCTGTTCCGCAGCGAGTTTCTTTTTCTCAACCGCAGCGATCTGCCGACCGAGGAGGAGCAATACGAATCCTACAAGGCAGTGGCCGAGGCGCTGGATGGCAAGCCGGTGACCATTCGCACGCTCGACCTGGGCGCCGACAAACAGGCGCCGTGGGGTCACACAATGGCCGACAATCCGGCGTTGGGCTTGCGCGCGATCCGCCTGTGCCTGGCCGAGCCGGGCCTCTTCCTTACCCAGCTACGCGCAATCCTGCGGGCATCGGTCCATGGCCAGGTGCGCATGCTCATTCCCATGCTGGCGAGCTTCGTGGAGTTGAGGCAGACCCTGCAGCGTATCGACGAAGCCAAGGCTTCGCTACGCAAGGATGGGCTGAAATTCGACGAGGGCATCCCGCTCGGCGGCATGATCGAAATTCCAGCCGCCGCACTCTCGGCCGGATTCTTTGCCGAACAGCTGGATTTTCTGTCGATCGGCACCAACGACCTGATCCAGTACACCCTGGCGATCGATCGTGCCGACGACAGCGTCGCACATCTGTACGAGCCGCTACATCCCGCAGTACTCAACCTTATCCAGATGACCATCCGCGCCGGCGACAAGGCCGGCAAACCTGTTTCCGTATGCGGTGAAATGGCGGGTGATCCCCTGCTGACGCGGCTGCTGCTTGGAATGGGATTGCGGTCATTCTCGATGCAGCCAGCCGGCCTACTGCAGGTCAAACAGCAAGTGCTAAGGTCTCACCTGGAAGAGCTGACCTCCATTACCCAGCGGCTTCTGAAGAACACCGACCCGGACAAGATCCAGGTGCTGCTGGACCGCCTGAACGGTTAGGACCTATTGTGGCCCGGCGGCTAACTAAGCCGCGAGCTGCTCCGCCATGCGGACAAGCTCAAGTTTGTCGTGTCGAAGCGCGCCGATCTCCTGCTTGATCTGCGCCATGCGGTTGTGCAACGTGCCCATGTTTTCCAGGATGTGCTGCAGGCTGGCCAGCCGCGTGTCGAGATACTGTTTGTGCTCGCGGATACGCGTCATGATGGGATCGAGCGCGATACGCAGCCAGCGCTCCGCCTCCATCCGCGCGAGCTTGAATGCCTTGCGCGCTTCCTCGGCCAGCCCCGCATAAAAACGCCGGATCATGAAACGTTTTTCCAGCATCAGGTTGGCGGGGTCCTTGCAGAAGGCGTCCGTCTCGCGGGTCAGCGTGTCCAACCGGTTGCGATAGGCGCCCAGATCGAGCCGCGGCACCTGCATCTTCGGCAGGTTGTGCTTGCGGTGAAACCTCACATAGGCGTGGTCGAGTGCATCCAGCATACTGTCCGCCAGACGGGTCGCCTGGCGGAAGCGGCTGTCCATCTCTTCGCTCAGATGGCGGATGCCGTTGGTCAAGCCACGTGTGGTCCAGCTGTTTTCCATGGCGTCGCGGGCCGCGTTCAAAATCGTGTCCAGCGTCGCTTCAGACAGATGCGACAGCAGCTGCACGCCCTGGCCCTGCACCATCTTCCGGGTCGCACGGAAGCGGTCGGCAGTGGCATCGTAGCTGTCCTTTTCCTGCTGCAGACTGGCGCGCGTCTGTTCGATCAGCTCGCGGTTTTTGCCTGACAACTGGGTCAGCTGAATGAGTTCGTCGCTGCTACGCTTGAGCCGCACGGCCAGATCCGTCCGGCTTTCGTCGAGCAGGGTCGCCACCTCGCGGCTGACCGCGTGGTAGAGCATGTCGCGTCGTGCCGGGATCACTTGATGCGCCAGC
>CAJDVN010000029.1_pt1 | contig 18223 bp, 21 predicted proteins | sample 7391301 | NCBI WGS metagenome assembly CAJDVN01 (sample SAMEA7055705, study PRJEB34461) | soil metagenome | biome: terrestrial ecosystem; feature: Peninsula; material: soil | place: Antarctica | collected 2016 | reverse complement strand
GGTGTCGGCAACATCTACGCCTCCGAGTCGCTGTTTCATGCCGGCATCCGCCCGGCGACCGCTGCGCGTCGCCTCAGCCGCCCAGCCTGCGCCCGACTGGTCGCCGCGATCAAGCAGGTGCTGACGGCCGCCATCGCTGCCGGCGGCAGTTCACTGCGCGACTACGTTGCCAGCGACGGCGAATTGGGCTACTTTCAGTTGCAGACGCGGGTGTACGGCCGCGAAGGCTTGCCATGCAAGACGTGCGCCTCCCCGATCCGGCGCATCGTGCAAGGGCAGCGCGCAAGTTTCTACTGCCCCACCTGCCAGCGCTGATCTTGCCGGCACAAAATCAAGTTTTGTCATTAATATGTCGTTGAATGACAATGCCTTATCTCTGAATCTCTGACTGGCCCCATGCACTCCACCACCAACCTGGTCGACGAATTCGAGCACTACAGCACCTGGCGTGAAGCCGTTTACGTTCGCGTCGAAGCGCTACGCGACTGGCTCGACGCCCAGGAACTGGGTGACGCCGAATCCGAGATGCGGTTGAACCAGCTGCTTGGCCGTCTGCAGGAAGACAAGCTGAATGTGGCCTTCGTTGCCGAATTCTCGCGCGGCAAATCCGAACTCATCAACGCGATCTTCTTTTCCGATTACCGGCAGCGCGTACTGCCATCGTCCGCCGGGCGCACCACCATGTGCCCAACCGAACTGTTTTTCGACCCCTTGCATCGCCCGTCACTGCGGTTGCTGCCGATCGACACCCGGACCCGCGAGGGCAGCATCACCGATTTCAAGCGCGACGATGGCGCCTGGACCGAATTCCCGCTCAATCTCGATTCCGCCGAGGAAATGAGCGCAACACTAATGCGGCTGGCCGATACGCTCGACGTCGACGCCGCGACCGCCGAGGCATTCGGCCTGATTAACCCAAATGACGAGGAAACCGCGCACAGCCTGGAACGCGACGGCACTATCTCGATCCCGCGCTGGCGTCATGCGCTGATCAATTTCCCCCATCCGCTGCTGAAGCAGGGTCTGGTCATCCTCGATACGCCGGGTCTGAATGCCATCGGCACCGAGCCCGAACTGACGCTCAACATGCTGCCCAACGCCCATGCGGTGCTGTTCCTGCTGGCCGCCGACACCGGCGTCACCAAATCGGACATCGAAATCTGGCGTCACTACATCGCGCCGGTGCAGGGCACCAGCCGCGCCCGTCTGGTGGTACTGAACAAGATCGACGGACTGTGGGACGAACTGAAAACGCAGGCGCAGATCGACGCCGAAATCGCAAAACAGGTCACCAATAGTGCAGCCTTGCTCGACTTGCCTCCGAGTCAGGTTTATCCCGTGTCGGCCCAGAAGGCACTGGTCGCCAAGATACGCGGCGATGCCACCCTGCTCGCGAAAAGCCGTCTGCCCGGACTGGAAGCAGCGCTGACGCAGGAACTGATCCCCTGCAAGCAGGCGCTGGTCAGCGAATCGGCCCAGGCCAGCGTGGAAGACGTGGTGATCAAGACCACCGAGCTGCTGGAAACCCGACTCGCCACGATTCAGGACCAGGTCGACGAGTTGCAGGGCCTGCGCGGCAAAAACCGCGACGTCATCCAGCACATGATGGTCAAGGCCAACGAGGACAAGCAGCATTTCGAGCGCGGCCTGGAACAGTTCAATGCCTTGCGCAACGTGTTCGCGACACAGGTCGAGGCGTTGCGGCAGCGGCTGGGCATGCAGGTGCTACGCCAGGAAGTACATCTCACCCGGCTGGCAATGGAAAAAAGTCATTTCAGTGTGGGGCTGCGCGAAGCGATGGGGCATTTTTTCCGTCAGGTGGACGGCAACCTGAATTCGTCGGCGGAGACCATCAAGGAAATCCGCGCCATGATGACGGCGATGTACCAGAAATTCAGCGACGAGCATGGACTGGCCGCGGTCAATCCGCCGCATCACAGCCTGCGCAAATATCGCAAGGAAATGGCGCGGCTGGAACGCATTTTCGACGAACGCTTCAATACCGTGTTCAAGATGCTGACAGTGGGCCAGAGCCAGTTGACCGCGCGCTTTTTCGAGACGCTGGCAAGCAAGGTGGTCCAGGTGTTCGAACTGGCCAACAGCGAAACCGAGTCCTGGCTGAAAGCCCTGATTGCACCGATGGAAACCCAGGTGCGCGAACACAAGCTTCAGCTAAAACGTCGCCTGGAAAGCGTCAGCCGCATCCACGCCGCCACCGAGACGCTGGACGACCGTATTGCCGAACTGGAAGTTTCGATCGGTACTGTGAGTGATCAGATCGACAGTCTGGCACGCATCAATCTGCGCATTGCCGACGCCCTGGCGGACGAGCTGGGCGGCCCCTCTCTGGCCAGAATGGCCTGAACGCTTACTTGTCGGCGGTCAGGCGCAGGAATTTTTCCTGCAACTGCTCCTTGGTTTCCGCATAGTCCGGATTGAGCGGGATGCAATCGACCGGGCACACTTCGACGCACTGCGGTGTATCGAAATGGCCGACACATTCAGTGCACTTGTTGGGATCGATGATGTAAATCTCTTCGCCCTGCGAGATGGCTTCGTTGGGGCATTCGGGCAGGCAGACGTCGCAATTGATGCATTCGTCCGTGATCATCAGGGCCATGTCATTCTCCGGGTCATATCAGCTTTCGCTTATTTTCTCACTTAATCGCTGCGCCACCAATGGGTGGACGAAGGGCGCCACGTTGCCCCCCAGCTGCGCGATCTCCCGGATCATGCTGGCGGAAATGAACATATACTGGTCCGATGGCGTCAGGAACAGGGTTTCGATGTCGGGCTTGAGGTTGCGGTTCATGCCCGCCAGCTGGAATTCGTATTCGAAGTCGGATGCCGCACGCAGACCCCGCAGCACGGCGATCGCGCCCTGCTCGGCAACAAAATCGATCAACAGACCGGAAAATCCCTCGACCCGTACCCGCGGCACGTCGGCCAGCACGTCGCGCGCCATCGCCACCCGCTCGTCCATGGTGAAGAAAGCTCCTTTGTTGCGCGATTCGGCCACCGCGACAATGACGTGGTCGAACAGGCGCACCGCGCGCCGCACCAGATCCTCGTGGCCGCGCGTGATGGGGTCGAAGGTGCCGGGATAGACAGCAGTCAGCATGGGGACATCATTCCTTGATCAGCAGCGCAAAATGCGAACGCCCTGCGCGTCCGCTACGGTGGATGATAAACCCCGGCGGTGCCACGACCGTCGTTGCCTGCTCGACATAGGCATGGCCACCGGATTTAAGATGGCGCGCCAGATCGGCCAGCACGCCTCCGGACAGGTCACTATCGTATGGCGGATCGACGAAAATCAGATCGAACGTCTCACGATTGTTTGTCAGCCACGCCAGCGCGTCGGCACTCAAAACGTCGATCTGACTGGCCCCCAGCACAACCCGGTTTTTTTCCAGTGCATCGGCCGCTTGGCGATCACGTTCGATCATGACGACCCGGCCTGCGCCGCGTGAAGCAGCCTCGAAGCCGAGCGCGCCGCTTCCGGCGAACAGGTCCAGACAGGTCCATCCCGGCAGATCCTGGCCGAGCCAGTTGAATAGCGTCTCGCGCACGCGGTCGGGCGTCGGGCGCAAGCCTGAGCCATCAGGAAAGTCGAGCAGGCGGCGGCGATACTGGCCACCGATGATCCGTAGCGTCTCGCGCACGCGGTCGGGCGTCGGGCGCAAGCCTGAGCCATCAGGAAAGTCGAGCAGGCGGCGGCGATACTGGCCACCGATGATCCGTACCCGATTGGCTGCACCGTGCGCGCGAGGGGGCGCAGCGCGTTTAGCGAGCACGCTCTCCCCCGACGATGACGGTCACCAGCTTGTCGGGGTTGATATGGCGAGCGAATGCCTGCTTCACGGTCCCCACGTCGACCGCATTGACCTTGTCAACCCAGGTATCCAGATAATCCAGCGGCAGCTTGTAGAAGCCGATCAGTGACAGGTACGTAGCGGAAATCCGCCGGTGAGATTGGCTTTGGCCTGGATCAACTCAGCCTCGCTGGGGCCTTCGCCGATGAACTGCCGCAGCGTGTCTTTTGCCACCTTGAGGGCGTCGTCGGTTTGCGCCAGCTTGGTCTGCAAACCAAGCTGGAACGGCCCAGCCTGCATCATCGGCATGAAATAACTGTAGGCGCTATAGGCATAACCGCGTTTGTCGCGTACCTCGCGCATCAGCCGCGAATCGAAGCCGCCACCGCCCAGCACATAGTTGCCCACGAACAGCGAAAAGAAATCGGGATCGCTGCGCGCCATCCCCACTGCGCCGACCAGCACATGACTTTGCGTGGAGGGGAAGTCGATGCGTTCTTCCTGTGCGGCCGATGGTTCAGGCTTCGGCAACGCAGGGACAACCGCCGCACGAGACAGACCACCCGCCAGACGGGCGGCAATGGCCTCAGCCTCGGGACGAGAGATATCGCCCATCAAGGCAATGACGGCGTTGGGTGCGCTGTAATGTGTGTGATAGAACGTCTGGATATTGTCGCGCGTCAGCTTGTCGATTGCGACCGGGTCGCCCGCCTCATCGTGCGCGTAGGGATGCGTGCCATACAGGGCGCGATAGAACGCCTTGTCGGCCACCGCGCCAGGGTCGGCCTCCGCCTCACGAATGCCGGCAATAAGGCGCCGTTTCTCGCGCTTGATCACGGCTTGCGGGAAATCGGGCTGTTGCAGCACGCGCGCCAAAATGTCGAGCGCAACGTCCTTCTCGGCCGCGGACGACAAGGTACGCAGCGTGACGCCCCCTCGATCGCGGTCGAACGCACCACCCAGCAGGGCTCCCACATCAGCCAGGCGATGGGCGATCGTCGTATCGCTCAGGCCGCCGGCTCCCTGGTCAAGGAGAATATGGGTCAACTGGGCCAAGCCTGCCTGATTGCCGGGATCGCGTGCGCTGCCCGCAGGGAAACCCACCGAGATATCGAGGATGGGCAGTTCGTGGCTTTCCACGAAGATCACACGCGCACCGTGCGGCGTCTGCCAGTGCTGGATGGTCAGTGCGGCCTGCGCCGACAGCGGCATGCTCAACAACAGTGCGATACAGAAAGACTTAATTGTCATGGCGGACTCCCGGCACCACAGGGCGACGCGGCTGGGGTTGCAAAGCTTGCGGGTCGAGTATGCCCACGCTCAACTGGTTATCCTGCAGCCACTGCTTCGCCGCGGCCTGCACTTCCCCCACAGTCACTGCACGCAATTTGTCGACCCGGTGCGCAAGCGCCTCGGGTGGCAACCCGGCGGTCACGTATTCGCCCAGTTGCATCGCCTGATAAAACAGCGAATCGCGTCGGTAAACGTCAGCGGCAATGACCTGTGCCTTCACCCGGCCGAGCTCCGCTTCGCTGATGCCATCGCGCTGGACCCGCTCAAGCTGCTCGTGTATGGCTTTCTCGAGCTCGCCCATCGATTTACCCGGTGCGGGCGTTGCATCGATCATGAACATGCCCGGTCCACGCGACACGTCGTCGTAGCCCGCACTTGTACTCACGGCAATCTGCTGCGTCTTGACCAGCGATTGCTGCAGGCGAGCCGAATCATTGCCGGAGAGTACGCCCGCGAGAATCTGCAACGCATAGGGCGCAGTGTCCTTCTGCCAGTCCCGCAGCACCGGCGCATGCCAGGCCATCAGTAGATAGGGAACCTTTGCCGGCACCTTGACCACAATACGCTTTTCACCGATCTGCGCGGGTTCGTCCTGCGGCTTGCGCACCGGTAACTCGCGGGCGGGAATCACCCCGAAATACTGCTTGGCCATGGCAATCACATCGTCCGTTTTGACATCGCCGGCCACCACGAGCGTGGCATTGTTGGGCGCATACCAGCGGGTGTACCAGTCGCGCGCATCCTGCGCGGTCATATGCTGGAGATCGTCCATCCAGCCGATGACGGGACGACGATAGGGGCTTTCCTGGTAAGCCAACGCCATCAGGCGTTCGTAAACCATCGATTGCGGCTGGTCGTCGGTGCGCAGCCGGCGCTCCTCCATCACCACCTGCATTTCCTTGGCGAACAGGTCATCGGAGATGACGAGATTGGTCATGCGATCAGACTCCAGCTGCATCGACAATTCCAGTCGATCCTTCTGCATCTGCTGGAAATACGCTGTATGGTCCCGGTTGGTGAACGCGTTCTCACGTCCGCCCGCGGCGGCAATCCGTTTGGAGAACTCGCCCGGCGGCACCATTTTCGTACCGCGGAACATCATGTGCTCCAGCACATGCGCCACCCCGGTCGTGCCATTGAATTCGTCCATCGATCCGGCGCGATACCAGACCTGCGATACCATCACCGGTGCGCGATGATCTTCCTGCACGATCACACGCATGCCATTTTCCAGTGTGACGTCCGTCACCGCCGCCTGCGCGCTGCCCACCATCAGCAGCGCCAGCAGCATTCCTCGCATGCCAAGCATGTTTTCCCCTCTTGTTGAATGAGTCCGAATGATAAGCCGTACCCGAATGATAAGATTAGGCGTCCGTCAAACAGCTATGCTGACTGCCTTTAGCCGTGTTTAGTTTCTTCAAACCCAAACCACCTGCAGCCGAACCGGCCACGACGGCCGAACCTGTCGCGCCGGTCGAGCCCGCCCCGCCTCCGCCTGCCGAATCGCGCCCTGGCTGGGCACAGAGGCTAAAGCAGGGCCTCGCCAAGACGCGCGGCCGGCTCGGCGGGCAACTGGCCGGGCTGTTCGGTGTCGGGCGCAAGATCGATGCCGAACTGTTCGAGGAACTCGAAACCATCCTGATCACGGCCGATATCGGTGTGGACGCGACCCAGGCGCTGCTCGACTCCCTGCAAAAAAAGGTCCGGCGCGAAAACCTGACGGAGGCTTCCGACCTGCAGGTTGCCCTCAAGCAGGCGTTGGTCGACCTGCTGACCCCGCTGCAGGCGCCGCTTGACGTCACCCAGCACAAGCCGTTCATCCTGATGCTGGCCGGCGTCAACGGCGCCGGCAAGACCACCACCATCGGCAAGCTCGCCAAGCTGTACCAGTCGCAGGGCCTGTCGGTGCTGCTGGCCGCCGGCGACACCTTCCGCGCGGCGGCACGCGAGCAACTGCAAGTCTGGGGCGAGCGTAACAACGTAACTGTGGTGAGCCAGGAAAAAGGTGATTCCGCCGCGGTGATCTTCGATGCCATCCAGGCTGCCCTCGCGCGCAACATCGACGTCGTGCTTGCCGACACCGCCGGGCGCCTGCCGACGCAGCTCCACCTGATGGAGGAGATCAGGAAGGTCAAGCGCGTAATCGAGAAGGCCATTCCCGGCGCACCGCACGAAATTCTGCTGGTACTCGACGCCAACACCGGCCAGAACGCCGTCACCCAGGTCAAGGCCTTCGACGAAGCGCTCGGCGTGACGGGCCTGGCGTTGACCAAACTCGACGGCACCGCCAAGGGTGGCGCCATCGCCGCCATTGCCCACGCCTGCTCGACGCAGCCGATCCCGGTACGCTACATTGGCGTCGGTGAGACCGTGGACGACCTGCGTCCCTTCGATGCGCGCGAATTCGTCGAGGCCGTGTTCAGCACATGATCAGCTTCAATCAGGTCACCAAACGCTATCCCGGCGGCCACGAAGCTCTCTCAGGCGTCAACCTGGCGATCGAACAAGGCGAGCTGGTCTTCCTGACCGGCCATTCGGGGGCCGGCAAGAGCACCCTGCTCAAGCTCATCGCCGCCATCGAACGCCCCACCAGCGGGGTGGTGTCGGTCAGCGGCCAGAATGTCAGCCGCCTGTCGCGCCGGGCGGTGCCCTACCTGCGTCGCAACATCGGCCTGGTGTTCCAGGACCACAAGCTGCTGTTCGACCGCAACGTGATCGACAACGTGGTGCTGCCGCTCGATATTGCCGGCTTCGACCGCCGCGAAGCCTTGAAGCGCGCCCGCGCCGTGATCGACAAAGTCGGCCTGCTCAATCGCGAAAAAGCCAATCCCGTCAGCCTCTCGGGCGGCGAGCAACAGCGCCTCTGCATCGCCCGCGCGTTGGTCTCGCGCCCTGCCCTGCTGCTGGCCGACGAACCGACCGGCAACCTCGACGCCGGCTACGCGGCCGACATCATGTCGATGTTCCGCGATTTCCATCAGGTTGGCACCACGTTGGTGATCGCCACCCACGACGAGCGTGCCATCACGGCGGTGGGCGGCCGTACGCTGCACCTCGATCATGGCCGGATCGGCGAGGTACCGGCATGATCAGTTGGGTGCGCCACCACAAGCATGCGCTCGGCGCCGCCCTGCATCGGTTGCGCGCCCAGGCGTTCACGACGCTGCTGACCGCGCTGGCCATGGGCGTGGCGATCAGCCTGCCCAGCGGGCTGTATCTGGGGCTGGAGAATATCAGCCAGGTGGCAGGCGAACTGCCGGCCCAGCCAGAAATCAGCCTGTTCCTCGACGCTGGGACGTCCGCCGAACAAAAACAAGCCATTGCGGTGCGACTCAAGCAGCCCGATATCGCCCAGGCCCGCTTCGTGCCCAAGGACGAGGCACTGGCCGCCCTGAGCGCTTCGCAGGATCTGACCGATATCACGGCCGGACTGACGGAGAATCCGTTACCGGATGCCTGGATCGTGCGGCCCCAGGCCACGTCGCGCGACGCGCTTGTGCAAATTTCAGACAGTCTGCGCAAATTGCCGGGGATCGCGGAAACCCATCTCGACAGCCAATGGGCGGAACGTCTGCAGGCGGCACTCTCCATTGGCCGCACGGGGGTCTGGCTGCTGGCCGGGCTGTTTGCCATTGCTTTGGTCGCTATCTCGGGCAATGCCATTCGTGCCCAGGTGCTGGCCCGGCGCGACGAAATTCTGGTGAGCCGCTTGATCGGCGCCACCGACCGCCATATCCGCCGCCCGTTTCTCTACCTGGGTGCCCTCCAGGGGCTGCTCGGTGGGCTTGCGGCTGGAGGTGTGTTGGCGGTGGCGGGTACCATTCTGCGCGAACCGGTCAACCATCTGGCGGTCCTATACGGGTCGGCTTTTCATCTGCTGTCGCCGAACGGAGCTGAAACAGCCATCGTACTCGGCTTGACTGCGCTGTTCGGCTGGCTGGGCGCCTGGCTCTCGGTGACACGAAGCCTGCATCAGGTCGAAGCGGCGCGCTGATTTTCCGTCATTTTCCCACGCCGGGGAACCCAGCCCGGTCTTAGCACTCCTATATGGGGAGTGCTAAAATGTTTTGCAAGGGGGCTTTTACACATGAACCAATCGATGTCTTTACCCGTTCCTGCGGCTTACAGCCTGGATAGCTACATTCAGACCGTCAACCGCTATCCCATGCTCAGCCTGGAAGAGGAGCAGAAATATGCACGCGACTGGCACGACAAGCAGGATGTCGAGGCCGCTCGCAAACTGGTGGTCTCGCACCTTCGCGTGGTGGTCAGTGTGGCGCGCCATTATCTCGGCTACGGCTTGCCCCATGCTGATCTCATCCAGGAGGGCAATGTCGGCCTGATGAAAGCCGTGAAGCGTTTCGACCCGGATCGCGGCGTGCGTCTGGTGTCGTTCGCGCTGCACTGGATCCGTGCCGAGATCCACGAGTATGTGCTGAAGAACTGGCGTCTGGTCAAGGTGGCGACTACCAAGGCCCAGCGCAAGCTGTTCTTCAACCTGCGCAGCCTGAAGCAGTCGCTCAAAGCCCTGACGCTGAAGGAGGCCGACGCCATGGCGCGCGAGCTCAATGTCAGCCGCAAGGACGTGCTCGAAATGGAAATGCGTATGTCAGGCCATGACGTGTCGATTGATCCAACCGTGGACGATGGCGAGGAAAGCTACAGCCCACTTGCCTATCTGGCGAGCCCGGACGAAAACCCGGCCCAGTTGCTGGAACGCGAACAAACCGAGCAGCTGCGGCACAGGGGGCTGGTGAACGCACTGGATGACCTCGACGAGCGCAGCCGCCACATTATTCAGGCACGCTGGCTGACCGAGGGCGAAGTCTCCACGCTGCACGAGCTGGCTGCCGAATACGGCGTCTCCGCGGAACGCATTCGCCAGATCGAGGCACGCGCCCTGCAGAAAATGCGTGGCGCCATTCCCGCATAAGGCGTGTTTCCCCAATGACAAGGCCCCGCAATTGCGGGGCCTTGTCATTGGGGAAAGGTCGGTCAGAAAAACGCGGCGATCAGTACCGATAGAATGCTGATCCAAGCCCAGACGATCAATCCCGTCACCACGACCATGGGGAAACGTTGAAAAGTCAAAAGCTGTTTCATTGTGCATGCTCCATTAAAGTAGATGAATTTTAATTGACTTGCGCCCTTTTGGGTACCTGTTCACTTCAAACCGTGACCGGCATCTCAGGAAGGTTCGTCCTTGCCGCCCGGTCGGTGTGTGGGGAGCAAGGGGTCGTCGTCGTCCATCAGGATGCGCTCGGCGGGGCCCTCCAGATCATCAAACTGCCCGCTCCTGATCGACCAGAAAACGCCAAGAGCGATCAGCAGCACGAATATGCCCGATAACAAGAACAGGAACCCCAAGACGCCGTTCATGGCATCACCAACTCCTGCGTATGCTGGTAATGCAGGGTGTTTTCTCGCGAGAGACGGAGATCGACCAGCCAGCGTCCACTCGCAGGCAATTGTAGTACACCGCCGTACACGCCTGCGTCGAGTTCGGGCAGCGGCATGGTGAGTGTGGCCTGAACGGCGGCCGGACGGTACAGACGCAACTCGGCCTCCACACGGTTGACCGGCAGGCCGGTATGGTTCCGAATCCGGACCCGCACCATCCGTGCGGATTCGTTACCGTCCAGTCCGCTGATGTCGATATTCCAGCCCAGTTCAGCCTCGCGGTGTACCTTGGAAAGCTCCGACGAAATCGCAGTGGCCGCTTGCTGATTGTGGGGAACCACGCCGGCGAACCCGCTATAAACCGGTCCTTTATTACTGCCTAGCCACCACTGTCCGATCGGTTCCGGCAACCCATTGTTCGCAATGTAAAGGAACCCGCCCATGAGTACGGTAAGCCCCGCGAAAAAAAGGACGAGCAGCCTGGGTGCCCAGTGCATGCGCTCACCGCGTCGCCGGAACGCGGTCAGGGCTAACAGCACCAATGCCGTCGCGAAGAAAACGGAGATGTGGATGGCCACCACATCCAGCCCGGGCCAATGGCCAACGATGAGGGCGAAATACGCGATCAGAGGAATGCCGCCCGCCAGCACGGCGCGCAGGACCGGCGGCAGGTTACGTACCCGTCCTCCGATGGCATACAGGACGAGCACCGCGGCCAGTCCACCGAACAGGGTGATTCCGGTATTAATCATGCAATTCTTTCGGGCTATCAAAGCGGACGGTTTCGGAACGCGCTTCGGCAGGTTTGCCCCGCGGCGAGATGGTCAGTTCGAAATGGCGGGTGTGTTCTGCCAGTTCGGGAGTCAGATGCACGCTGACCTGAACGAGTCCGCTATGACCCGGCTTGATCGTGATTTCACGGAAATTTCCCAGTTCGAGCGCGCCCGCCGGTATGCCGCTTGCACTGATCTCATAGGTTTGATCCTGCGCCGCCTTGTTGGTGATGCGGACCTGGTAGCGATTACGGATGTCGCCATTCGACAACACGACATACAACGGCTGGCGAATCTGGTTGACTGCACGGTCGTAGCTGCCGCGGGTAACGATGCTATAGACGAGATAGCCGCTCATCAGAATCAGGGCTGCGCCATAGCCAATGGTTTTCAGGCGCTTCCAGTCTGCTCTGGGTGGGGCAGGCACCGTTTCGGCCAGATTCTTTTCCGAGTCATAGCGGATCAGACCCTGTGGAAAGCCAAAAGAATCCATGATGGTGTTGCAGGCATCGATGCAGAGCCCGCACGAGATGCATTTGTACTGGAGTCCGTCGCGGATATCGATGCCGGTCGGGCAGACCTGCACGCACAATCCGCAGTCGACACAGTCGCCCAATCCCTTTTCGTGGCGTTCGGCCAGCGTGCGCTGACCAGCGCGCGCGCTGGCACGCCCAAGGGTCGCTTCGCCCCGTTTTGCATCGTAATGCACGGCCAGCGTCTCGGGTTCATACATCACACTCTGGAAGCGCCCATAAGGGCAGACGTAGGTGCAGATCTGCTCGCGCATCAGCCCCGCGGCGGTATAAGTGGCAATCGTGAGAATGCTGACGGTAATGTAGGCGGCGGCGGCGGCCTGACCGGTGAAAAAGTCTAGTACCAGTTGCGGCGCATAGGCATAGTAGGTCACGAAAGTGATGCCCGTCCAGAACGATGCCAGCAGCCACAGGGCATGCGTGCCGCCGACCTTGAGCAATTTTTCGCGATTCCATGGCTGGCGGTAGAGGCGTACGCGCGCGGGGCGTTCACCCTGGACTTTATGTTCGATCCACATAAAGAAGTCTGTCCACAACGTCTGGAAGCAGAAGTATCCGCAAAATGCGCGCCCCACCAAACCGGTGACGAAGAACAGCAGGATGGCCGCGATGAACAGCAGCAAGGCCAGCCAGACGACGTCCTGCGGATAGACCGTCAGGCCGAAGATCAGGAACCGTCGGCCGGGCAGATCAAAAAGGACGGCCTGGGACGGTGCATCGAGTCGCGACCACGGCAGCCACGGCAGCAGAAAATAGATCGCATAGGCCAGCACCAGTACCGTGGTTTTGAAACGTCGAAACCGCCCCTTCACCGAGCGGGTGAAAATCGGAATGCGTTTCTGGTAAAGCCCTAACTGCTCTTCTAAGCCTGTTTGCATGGTGTAACCGTCAGATCCGTAAGAAGCAAAAGCCCCCGTGAACGGGGGCTTTGCTCATCTCAGCCTACCGTTTTATTGCCCACCGCCCAGTTCATGGACATAGACCGTCAAAACCTTGACTTGTTCGGGTGAAAGACGTCCGGCCCACGCGGGCATCACGCCCCTGTTGAGACCGCTGGTGATGACACCGCGAATGGCGGCGACTTTTCCTTCTGCGCTGTCTGCACCGGGTACGTTGGCCCACAGCCAGATATTGTCCGTCAGGTTGGCGGAACCGATCTCATTGCGTCCTTTGGCATTGACGCCATGGCAGTAATAGCAGGCTGCCGTTTCGCTATGAAACAACGTGTCCCCGGCTGCCGCCTTGGCCGCATCGTGACCTATTCCCGACAAACTGGCCACGTAATTGGCCACCTGATCGATCTGCCCGGACGAGAGCACCTCACCGAAATTTGGCATGTAGCCGTGACGGCCATCCATGATCGTTTGATGAATCTTGTCAAACGAACCGCCATACAGCCAGTCGTCGTCGGCCAGATTGGGAAAGAACCCCACCACGCCCTGTCCCCCCGCCTGGTGGCAGGGTGCACAGTTGTCGGAGAAGAGCGCCTTGCCGGCCGACAGAATGAAACCGTTCATGTCCGGATCCTTGGCGATCTGGGCATAGGACATGGCTGCCACCTTGTCGAAGTAAGGCTTCTGTTCGACTGCAGCCTTGTTCATGTCTTTCAGGTACAGAGCGCGCGTGTTCCAGCTGTGCGTCTTGGTTTCACCTTCGCTGTTGACGTAGGTAATGTTCGACAACCCACCGATCCAGCCGTTTGGGATTGTAGTTTTTGCTCGCTCATTGCTTGTCCTTCGTGTCTTCCTGATCGTCCAGGAACGGTATGTTGCGGTAGGACTCAAGTTGAGAACCCCGCTTCTTGCTACCGTAGGCGTAGATCACGATGCCGATAAAGGTGACGAAAAAGATGACCAGGCCAAGTGGTTTGGTGTTTTCGGGTTTTGAGAACCACATCAACAAGTCCATTTCAAACCTCCGGCCTGCTTCGATCAGCGGTCGCTGACGAACGAATCGTCCTTGTATTTACTGAAATCGACCATAGTGCCCAACACTTGCAAATAGGACACCAAGGCGTCCATTTCAGAAATATTCGAGCGATCACCATCATAGTTGCCGAAGTTGGCCTGATCGATCAGGCTTTGCTGCGCATTGGAAATGTGCAACTGCTTGGCAACGGTTTCGCCGAATTTTTCTACGTTCGCCGTGTATTCAGCGTCGGTCAGCGAGTACGGCACCCCTACCTTGCGCAACGCCTTCATGCGATCGGTGATATCGGAAATATCCAGCGGAGTTGTCTTCAGCCAGGGGAAATTCGGCATCACCGATTCGGGCACCATCGAACGTGGTGCGGTCAGGTGCTGAACTTGCCATTCATTCGAATACTTTCCGCCCACGCGCGCCAGATCGGGCCCGGTGCGCTTGGAGCCCCACTGGAAGGGGTGGTCATATTGCGATTCCGCTGCCAGCGAGTAGTGGCCATAACGCAGCTTCTCATCGCGGAACGGGCGAATCATCTGGGAATGACAGAGGTAGCAGCCTTCGCGCAGATAGATGTCACGACCACGCTGTTCGAGCGGGGTATAGGGACGCACGCCATCAACCTTTTCAATGGTTTTGTCGATGAAGAACAAAGGTGCGATTTCCACCAGGCCGCCGACGCTGATCGCCAGCATGGTCAACACCGCCAGCAGGCCGATGTTGGTTTCAATCCATTCGTGTTTGAAGTTGAAGTTCATGATCTATGTTTCCCGAATCATGCGTGAGCCAGCTTGGTGGCCAGTCTGGCTTCCAGTGCGGCGCTTTCGCGTTTGCCCTGACGAATGGTCATAAACACATTGAGGGCCATCATCACCATCCCGGTCAGGAAGAACATGCCGCCAATAGCGCGCATCGCGTAGAAGGGGTGCATGGCCGCAACCGACTCGACGAACGAGTACTGGAGGTTGCCGAACTGGTCGAAGGCGCGCCACATCAGGCCCTGGGTGATCCCGGAAATCCACATCGCGACGATATAGAGCACGATACCAATGGTGGCCAGCCAGAAATGCCATTCGATCAGCTTGCGGCTGTACATTTTCGTGTCCCACAGCTTGGGTATCATGTGATACAGCGAACCGAAGGTAATCATCGACAGCCAACCCAGCGTACCGGAGTGGACATGGCCCACGGTCCAGTCGGTGTAGTGCGACAGCGCATTGACTTCCTTCAGCGACATCATCGGGCCTTCGAAGGTCGACATGCCGTAGAACGACAGCGCCACGATCATGAACCGCATGATCGGGTCGGTACGCAATTTGTCCCAGGCGCCGGACAGGGTCATGATGCCGTTGATCATGCCGCCCCACGAAGGCATCAGCAGCAGGATGGAGAAGGCGGCCGCCAGCGACGACGTCCAGTCCGGGAGCGCAGTCCAGTGTAGATGGTGAGCGCCCACCCACATGTACATGAAGGCCAGCGCCCAGAAGTGGACGATGGACAGGCGATAGGAATAAATCGGGCGGCCGGCCTGCTTGGGCACGAAGTAATACATCATGCCGAGAAAGGCCACAGTCAGGAAGAAACCTACCGCGTTGTGGCCATACCACCACTCGGTCATCGCATCCTGCACGCCCGCGAACAGGCTGTAGGACTGCATCGAGAACAGGTTGATAGGCACCGCCAGGTTGTTGAACGTATGCAGTATCGCGGTCGCCAGAATAAAGGCCAGGTAGAACCAGTTGGCCACGTAGATGTGCGGCTGCTTGCGGCGCATGATGGTACCGACGAACACCGCGAGATAGGCAACCCACACGACTTCGATCAGGATGTCGATCGGCCATTCCATTTCCGCGTATTCGCGCGATTGGGTATAGCCCAGCATATAGCTGATGTCCGCCAGCGCGATAGCCGCCATCCAGCCCCAGAAAGTAAAACTGGCAATGCCATCAGAGATCAGGCGCGTCTGACAGGTGCGTTGAACCACATAGTACGAGGTAGCGAACAACGCCGAGCCGCCGAAGCCGAAAATCACCGACGTGGTGTGAACGGGTCGGAATCGTCCAAACGATATGTAGGGACTATCGAAGTTCAGAAACGGCCAAGCCAGTTCGGAGGCGATATATACGCCCACGAACATGCCGATGACTGCCCAGACGATCGACATGATGGCAAATTTCTTGACGACTTCGAAGTTGTACTGCTCCGCCCCGGAATATGTGGTTACCGCCATGAGCCGCTCCTGTTGTACCCGAAATAGCGCCTGCGCCGCGCCTTAACAGCATATGCTTATATTAAAAAACTGCGGGATTATATTCCGGCCACCCTCCGTCCCGCAAGCCCAAAACCGGGCTCAGGAAGGCGACAGCAGCATCTTCAAGTCGTGCGCGATCGCCTCCGGACTGCTTCCATAGGGCACGAGTAACCGCAAATTGCCCTTGGGATCATAGATATACGTCCCCGCACTGTGGTCAATCAGATAATCGTCCACTGCTTTAACCGATGTCTTTTGATAAACGACCTTGTACTCTTTTACCAACCGCTTCAGTGTGCCGGTATCAGTATACATCCCGAGAAAAGTCGGGTTGAACGCAGGCACAAACTGCCTCAGGATATCCGGGGTATCGCGCTGCGGGTCCACCGTCACAAAAATGACCTGCACGTGCGCGGCCTGCTCGCCCAGTAGTTTGAGTGCGCCGGCAAAGTCCGACAGCGTCGTGGGGCACACGTCCGGACAATGCGTATAGCCAAAAAAGACGGCCACGACCTTGCCCTTGAAATCCGCCAGTGTGCGCACACTGCCATTGTGATCGGTCAGGCGAAAATCTCGCGCGAAGCCTGCGCCCGTTATATCGGTCGCCTGGAACGAGGAAGGCTGCGGGGCCGGCTGGCACCCCGAAAGCGCAAACAGCGCCATCGCCCACGCCATGACGAACCAGCGTGTCATGCCTTGACCTGATCGAACATCATTCCCGGAATGTCCGCCAGCCGGTATTTACCGGATTTCACCGCTTTCGCCAGCTTATCCAGCGTGGTGTCCTCCAGCAGATCGATGATTTCCTTCTTCACGGGTTTCCAGCGGAAATGCAACGGACAGGCCGTTTCATCGCTGCATTTTTTCAGTCCCAGCAGACAATCCTGGGTAAATGCAGGCCCTTCGGTCAACAGCAGGATTTGCATCAAGCTGATTTTCTCGCCTTCCTCTCGCAGGCAAAAGCCACCCAGGCGGCCGCGAAACGAAAACAACAAATTGCCTTTGGCCAGACTCTGCAGGATTTTAGCCAGATACGGTGCGGGTACACCCAGCTTGGCGGCGATATCCTTGTTCAGCACCGGTGTGGCATCAGGCTGGGTAGCCATGTAGATCAGCGCCTGGACGGCATACTGACTGGTGCGTGAAAGGATCATCCTGTCGCCCAATGAAATAAACTGAGGACAATATAAAACAATCCTGTCTGAATATCTAGATAGAGACGCAAATCCCCATATAAATCATATGGGTAAAGGGACGTAATGATCGACCAACATGATTGCGAACAACAGGCTCAAATACCAGATGGAATAGCGGAAGGTTTGCCTGGCCAGCGCGTCGCTGTACTCGCGGTACAAGCGCCAACCGTAGTGAATAAAACGGCCGCCCAGCAAGATGGCGCCGATCAGATAGATCCAGCCGCCCATGCCCGTGCCGACCGGCAACATGGTCACGGCAAACAACAGCAGGGTGTAAAGCAGTACATGCAGACGGGTGTAGGCTTCGCCATGTGTCACCGGCAGCATCGGCAAGCCGGCCTTGGCATATTCCTTGCGCCGATACAGTGCCAGTGCCCAGAAATGCGGCGGCGTCCAGGCGAAGATGATGAGGAACAGCAGCAGCGCATCGTGATGAATTTCGCCAGTCGCCGCCGCCCACCCGAGTATCGGTGGCATCGCGCCCGATGCTCCGCCAATGACAATGTTCTGCGGCGTGGCCGGCTTCAGCACAGCCGTATAGATCACCGCATAGCCGACGAATGTGGCCAACGTGAGCCACATCGTGAGCGGGTTGACGAACACATTCAGCAAATACAGGCCGGCCCCGCCCACCACGCCCGAAAATACCAGTGTCTGGGTATTTGTCAGTTCGCCGCGTGGCAGCGGACGCGCACGCGTACGCGCCATCACCGCATCGATTTTCTGCTCGATCAGACAATTGAACGCCGCCGCCGCACTGGCCACCAGAGCAATGCCGAGCGTGCCTGCCCATAGCGCATTCCAGTTCGGCCAGCCCGGCACGGCGAGGAACATGCCGATGACAGCCGTAAACACAATCAAGCTGACGACGCGCAACTTGCACAAGGCCAGATATTGCTGGCAGCGGCAAGCCGCGCTCTGAATCATCAACGATTCCATGTTCATCTCCTGCGCACTCTATAATTCAGGACAATCAGGCTGGACAGCAACAGGGCTGCGCCGGCATTGTGTGCAACCGCCACGGCCAACGGCAGACTGAACA
>CAJDVN010000001.1_pt1 | contig 18387 bp, 16 predicted proteins | sample 7391301 | NCBI WGS metagenome assembly CAJDVN01 (sample SAMEA7055705, study PRJEB34461) | soil metagenome | biome: terrestrial ecosystem; feature: Peninsula; material: soil | place: Antarctica | collected 2016 | reverse complement strand
CGCATTCACGACAGCGGCATCACCGAGGTCTGGATCGATGTCGACAAAGGCCTCGACATACCCGACAAGCTTAAAGTGGAAAGCGAACCATCAGTTAGCAAAGAGCTGATGGATTCGGGGCTTGCGCCCAGAATCGAGAGGCTCAAACCGGCGTCAATGAGCGAGGAGCTGCAGCGTGCAGCCATGATCTGCGCCAAAGGCAGGAAGGCGGTTGTCTCCATGTTTCGGGAAGTGCGCATGGGTAATGCCGTCAGCGCCGAGGATGTTGGCAAACTGGTTGAAGAAATTTCCTCGTCGGTACTCCGTAATCCGGGGGCGCTGATCAGCCTGGCGCGGATCAAGACGGCCGACGACTATACCTACATGCACTCCGTTGCGGTTTGCGCGCTGATGGTCTCGCTCGCGCGCCAGTTGAATCTGGATGAGACCAGCGTGCGCGAGGCTGGCATGGCCGGCCTGATGCACGATCTGGGTAAGGCATTGATGCCGATGGAGGTGCTCAACAAGCCGGGCAGGTTGACCGACGACGAATTTCGCATCATCAAGGGCCACCCAGTCGAGGGGCACCGCCTGCTGGTCGAGGGCAAAAGCGCCAGCGACATCGTGCTCGATGTGTGCCTTCATCACCACGAAAAAGTCGACGGCAGCGGCTATCCAGACCGACTCGCGGGCGACAGCATCAGCCTCTTCGCGAGGATGGGCGCGGTGTGCGACATCTATGACGCCATCACGTCCAACCGCCCTTACAAGGCTGGCTGGGATCCGGCTGAATCCATCCGGAAAATGACCGAATGGAGCACGGGGTACTTTGATGGACGCGTGTTTCAGGCCTTCATCAAGAGCATCGGCATCTACCCGGTCGGCTCGTTGGTCAGGCTCGGATCGGGCCGTCTGGCGGTCGTGGTCGAGCAATCGGAAAAGTCATTGCTGACGCCGCGCGTCAAGGCGTTCTTCTCGACCAAATCGCAAACCCACATCGTGCCGGAATTGATCGACCTCTCGCGTCCCTCCATCACGGAAAAGATCGTCGGCCGTGAAGATGCGGCCAAATGGGGAATCACGAACCTGGACCAACTTTGGGTAAGCTGATCAGGCCCTTACAGCCAATTGGATAGCCCGGCCCGGCGATCATGCGGCAAGATTCAGGCGGGATACCTAGACATGTGGTGTGACGGGCGGGAGCACGGAAGCCGGCGCGGCCTCGAGCGTGACGATCTCGAACTGCATGGTGGCGAGGTCGGCCATGATGTAGGTAGGTGGCGCGCCTACGCCGCCGACGGTGCCGGGGTTGACCAGCCAGGTGTGGCCGCCCTTGACGGTGGCGACCTGCGAGATGCTGGATTTGTGGTCGTGGCCGCAGCACACCAGATCGTAGTCACCGGTACAGGCAAGTGCCTGGGCGTAATGCGGGTAATGCACCAGGAACAGATTGCGGCCGGCCAGGGTAATGGCCGCGTCCTGGCCGTGGTAACGAATCAAGCTGTTGGACTCGGCGGCTAGTCGCGACATGTTGTAGAGATCGCCGGTGTTGTTGCCATGGATGACGTGTACCGGTAGTTCGTATTTCTGCAGCACGCGCAGCGTGGTCGGCGCAACGACGTCGCCGCAATGCAGCACGACTTCCGCGCCGCGCGCCTTGGCATGCTCGACCGCAGCATCCAGAAGTCGCCGGTTGTCGTGCGAGTCGGAGAGGATGCAGATCTTCATCAGAATGCGGACTTGTCGGCGACGTTGCGGTAACGTTCCACGCCGGCAAGGATTTCGATGATGATATTGAAGTCGTCCGGCAGGTCGCAGTCGGCGCTGACACGATCAAGGCTCATGGTATTCGGGGCTAAAACAGGAAAGCCGCACATTATACCTGCCCCCCACCGAGCTTCACTCGCCCGATATAATCACGCTATTTGCGCATGCCGTTCTTCTCTCACTCTCCCACGCCTTCCGGCCACCGCCAGTCTGGTCTCGCCGGCGCAGCCGATGCGCTCTATCTCGCCGAACTGGCGCGCCGCTCTGCGCCGCTGGCGGTGGTATGCGCCAGCGCGTGGGACGCCAACCGACTGGCCGAGGAACTGCGCTGGTTCGACCCGGCATTGCGGGTATGCGCCTTTCCCGACTGGGAAACGCTGCCCTACGATACGTTTTCGCCGCACCCGGACCTGATTTCCCAGCGGCTGGCGACCTTGTATCAGATTTCACGCGGCGAGTTCGACGTTGCCGTGGTGGCGCTTTCCACCGCGCTGTACCGGCTGACACCACCGGCCTTTCTCGCCGCCCATACATTTTTTTTGAAGCAGAAAGATACGCTCGACGAGCCGGCTTTCCGCGCGCAGATGATGCTGGGCGGCTACAGCCATGTGAACCAGGTTTTTTCGCCGGGTGAATTTTCGATCCGCGGTGGTCTGATCGACCTGTTTCCGATGGGCAGCTCGCTGCCCTACCGCATCGATCTGTTCGACAACGAAATCGAAACCCTGCGTGCGTTCGACGTCGATACCCAGCGCAGCATCTATCCGGTCAACGAAGTGCGTCTCCTGCCCGCGCGCGAGTTCCCACTCGACGAGACGGGGATCACCCGCTTCCGGCAGAACTTCCGCGAGCGTTTCGAAGGCGATCCGTCCAAGTCCAAGCTCTACAAGGACGTCAGCAACGGCCTGGCGCCAGCCGGGATCGAGTACTACCTGCCGCTGTTTTTCGACGAGACGGCGACGCTGTTCGACTATCTGCCCAAGGACACCCGCCTGGTCAGCCACGGCGCCCTCGACCCGGCCGGCCAGGCATTCTGGACCGACGCGCAGGGCCGCTATCGCTTGTTGTCAGGTGACAAGGATCGCCCCCTGCTGCCACCCGCCGACCTGTTCTTGCCGACCGACGCGTTCTTCAGCCTGGCCAAGAGCTACGCGCGGCTCGACATTGAACAGACCGGTGACGGACTGGCCCGCCCACTGCCACCCATTTCGGTCGATCGCCGCGAAGCCCAGCCGGTCGCCAAACTGCAAGGATTCATTGACGCATTCAAAGGCATCACGCTGATCGTCGCGCCCTCGGCCGGACGTCGCGAAACGCTGTACGAATACTTCGCCGAGCATGGACTGGCTGCTGCGTTGTGCGAAAGCTGGGCCGACTGCCAGTCGAAATCCGAACGCATTCTGCTGACTCACGGCCCACTGGCCGAGGGCTTCGTCACCGCAGACGGCGCGCTCGCTGTCATCACCGAGACCGAGCTCTACGCGATTCCACCCAAGACCCGGCGTGCCCGCGAAGCTCGTGCGACGCAGATCGACAATCTGCTGCGCGATCTGTCCGAACTGAAGCCCGGTGATCCGGTGGTGCACGCGCAATACGGTGTTGGCCAGTATCTCGGCCTCATCAATATGGATCTCGGCGACGGCGACACCGAGTTCCTGCAACTGGAATATGCCAAGGGCGACAAGCTCTACGTACCGGTCGCCAACCTGCACCTGATCTCGCGCTACAGCGGTGCCGGCGAGGGCGCCGCGCCGCTGCACAAGCTCGGCACCGACCAGTGGGAAAAGGCGCGCCGTCGGGCAATGCAGGCCGCCCGCGATACCGCTGCCGAACTGCTGAACCTGTACGCGCTGCGCGCTGCGCGCGAGGGCCTCGCGTTCAAGTTTTCGCCACACGACTACGAAGCCTTCACCGAGGGCTTCGGCTATGAGGAAACCCCCGACCAGACCGCAGCGATCGCGGCGGTCATGGCCGACATGCAAACCGGCAAACCGATGGATCGGCTGGTGTGCGGCGACGTCGGCTTCGGCAAGACCGAGGTCGCGCTGCGCGCCGCTTTCATGGCGGTGATGGGCGGCTATCAGGTTGCCGTGTTGGTGCCGACCACGCTGTTGGCCGAGCAGCATTTCAACAATTTCTCTGACCGTTTCTCGGCGTGGCCGGTCAAGCTCGCCGAACTGTCGCGCTTCCGCAGCCCCAAGGAGCAAGCCGAGGCGTTGCAGGCTCTTGCCGACGGCAAGCTCGACATCGTCATCGGCACTCACCGCCTGATCCAGAAGGATGTGAAATTCGCGCGCCTGGGCCTGGTCATCCTGGACGAGGAACACCGCTTCGGGGTACGCCAGAAGGAGCAGTTGAAAGCCCTGCGCGCCGAGGTCGACGTGCTGACCCTGACTGCCACGCCGATCCCACGCACGCTGGCGATGTCGCTCGAAGGCATCCGTGATTTCTCGGTGATTGCCACGGCACCCGAGAAACGACTGGCGATCAAGACCTTCGTGCACTCGTTTTCCAATGGTCTGATCCGTGAGGCGGTACTGCGCGAACTGAAGCGCGGCGGCCAGGTGTACTTTCTCCATAACGAGGTCAACACCATCGAGGCCATGCGCGAGCGGCTCGAAAAGCTGTTGCCGGAAGCGCGCATTCGCGTCGGCCACGGACAGATGGGCGAGCGCGATCTGGAACAGGTGATCCGCGACTTCTACCAGCAGCGCTACGACGTCCTGCTGTGCACCACCATCATCGAAACCGGCATCGACATTCCGACCGCCAACACCATCCTCATCAACCGCGCCGACAAGTTCGGTCTGGCGCAGCTGCACCAGTTACGGGGTCGGGTCGGACGCTCGCACCACCAGGCGTTCGCCTACCTGCTGGTGGACGAGGACCGCACGCTGACGCCGCAGGCGAAGAAACGCCTGGAAGCGATTCAACTGATGGAGGAACTCGGCTCCGGCTTCCATCTCGCCATGCAGGATCTGGAAATTCGTGGTGCGGGCGAAGTACTCGGCGACAAGCAGAGCGGCGAGATCCTCGAAGTCGGCTTCTCGCTCTACAACGACATGCTGGCCGGCGCGGTGGCAAGCCTCAGAGCCGGCAAGGAGCCCGACATGAACCAGCCGCTCGGCGTGGTGTCAGAAATCAACCTGCACCTGCCCGCGCTGTTGCCGGCGGACTACTGCCACGACATCCACGAACGGCTGGTGCTGTACAAGCGGCTGGCGAGTTGTCAAACCCCAGACGACCTGACGATGATGCAGGAGGAACTGATCGATCGTTTTGGCGAACTGCCCGATACGGCACGTGCCTTGCTGGCGGTGCACCGTCTGCGTATGTCAACCCGCCCCTATGGCATTACCCGGCTGGATGTGTCCAGCGAAGGCATGAGCGTGCAATTCGTCTCCAACCCGCCGGTGGATCCGGGTAAAATCATCCAATTGATCCAGGGCAAGGCCGGCTACCGGCTCGCCGGCCCCGACCGGCTGAAACTGGCCACGCCCCTGCCTGACATCAGCCGGCGGATCGGTGCAGTCACCGCATTCCTTGCCGCGCTCGGCGATCCCATTCCAACCGAACCCTAAGCGCCCATGAACCTGATCCAGCCTTTCGCCGCTCTCCGCCCCGCACCGGGACGCGCCAACGATGTCGTCGCCCCGCCCTACGACGTGCTGTCCACCAACGAAGCACGCGAACACGCCAGCGGTCGCCCGTGGAGCTTTCTGCACATCTCCAAACCGGAAATAGACCTGCCGGTGGATACCAATCCCTACGCGCCCGAGGTTTACGCCAAGGGCGCCGAGAATCTGCAAGCCATGATTAAAGCCGGCGTGATGGTGCGCGATTCGGCGCCCTGCTACTACGCCTATCGCATCGTGATGGGCAACCATAGTCAGACCGGCATCGTGGCCGCCGCCTCGGTGGCGGACTACGATACCAACCGCATCCGCAAGCACGAATTCACCCGGCCCGACAAGGAAGACGACCGCGTTCGGCAGATCGATGCGCTCGACGCCCAAACCGGGCCGGTGCTGCTGGCGTATCCCACCGCGCCCGAGGTCGACGCCATGCTGGCAGCCGCTTCCAGTGGTACGCCCGATTCCGACGCCGAGCTCGATGGCGTGCGGCATACTCTCTGGGTGATTCGGGAACCCGCGAGTCTGGCCCGCATCACCGCCGCGTTCAACGCCATGCCCGCGCTCTATATCGCCGACGGCCACCACCGTTCCGCTTCGGCGTCGCGCATTGCCGCCACGCGCCGTGCCGCCAACCCGGGGCGCACCGGTGCCGAGCCCTACAACTTTTTCCTGTCGGTGATTTTTCCCGCGCACGAGATGCGCATCCTGGATTACAACCGGGTCATCGCCGACCTCAACGGTCTCTCCGCGGAAGCGTTCCTGGAGCGCGTGGGCGCCGCCTTTAGCGTCGAACCCGCCAGCAGCGCGGTCAAGCCGGAGCAGCTTGGCAGCTTTGGCCTTTATCTGGCCGGCCGCTGGTACCAGCTTGTCATCCACCCTGAACTGATCCCGGCCGACCCGGTGGGGCGCCTGGACGTCAGCCTGCTGCAGAATAACCTGATCGCACCCATTCTTGGCGTCACCGACCCCCGGCGCGACAAGCGCATCGACTTCGTCGGCGGCATCCGCGGCCTGGCCGAGCTTGAAAAGCGGGTGAACAGCGGCGAAATGGCGCTGGCACTCGCGTTCCACCCCACTCGTATGGAAGATCTGATGGCGGTGGCCGATGCCAACGAAGTAATGCCGCCCAAGTCCACCTGGTTCGAGCCCAAACTGGCGGATGGTCTCGCCTCGCATGTGCTAGGGTGAGATCACCCTAAGGTTTTCCGGAAACATGCCGTATATATAGACAAGTTGTATCCATTCCGGAAAACAGGCCCACAGGAATCAAGATCGTGAAAATCGACAAGCGCATCACCCCACCCGCCGCCGGCAAAGTCTCTTCCGCCAAAGGCAAGGGTGCCGGCAAAGCCTCTGCCCCCGCCGCAGGCAACAGCGATTCGCTGACATTGACCGAGTCCAGCACCCGTATCCGCTCGCTCGAATCTCAGCTGGCATCGGTCGATGTCGCCGATGCGGGCAAGGTTGAATCGGTCAAGGCTGCACTGGCCAACGGAACGTTTGCGGTCGACGCTGAGGTGGTGGCCGACCGTCTGATCGACCACACCAAGGAAACCCTGCGCAAACGCCCACGCAAGAAGTGATTTCCGCCCAGATCGCAAGCCCGCGGACGTAATCCGCGGGCTTTTGTTTGCCAGGTGGAATAAAATCGTGCCCTGAAACTTCTTTTGGGAGACAGCATGAACGAAATCGTTTTATCCGTGACCGGCATGACTTGCGGCGGTTGCGTCAGCAGCGTCACCAAGGTATTAACGGCCCTGCCGGGCGTGCAGCAGGTGGATGTCACACTGACGCCGGGTCAGGCGCGGGTGACATACGACCCCGCCCGGGTTGAACGCTCGGCGATGGTACAGGCCGTCGTCGACGCGGGCTTCGGGGTCAGCGACTGATCTGATCGTTGTTTCCACCTTCAGACCCCGCTGCACAGGCTTTCCAGCGGCTCGGGCTGGTGAATCCAGCTGCCTTGCACATAATCCACGCCCATCTGCCGCAATAGCGCCAGGATCTGCTCCGATTCAACATATTCGGCCACCGTTTTCAGCCCCATCTGGTTGCCGATGCGGTGAATCGCCTCGACCATGGAGCGATCGATGGCATTGCTATCGATATCCCGCACGAATGCGCCATCGATCTTGAGGTAGTCCACTTTCAGATTTTTCAGGTAGGTGAAAGACGACAGGCCGCTGCCGAAATCGTCCAGCGCAAAGCTGCAGCCAAACGCGCGCATGGCTTCGATGAATTCGTTGACGACGACCAGGTTGCCGATAGCGGCCGTTTCGGTAATCTCGAAGCACAGATGCGGTCCGAAGGCAGGATTCTCGTCAAGGCGCGCCAGCAGCATACGGCGGAATGCCGAATCCTTCAGCGACGCGCCGGACAGGTTGACCGCGAACAGACAATTCCGCTCGTGCATGCTCGCCAGATAGCGCTGGCACAGACGTAGCGTTTCCTCGATCACCCAGCTGTCGATGGCAGGCATGATGGAATAGCGCTCGGCTGCCGGAATGAACGCCATGGGCAGGATTTCACTGCCGTCTTCGTCGATCATCCGTAACAGCAACTCGACATGGCGAACCGGCTCCACGACGCCGTCGGTACGGCGGATTTCCTGCCACGACAAACGCAGGCGATCATCCTCCAGCGCACGCTGGATGCGCGTCACCCACTGCATTTCCCCGCGGTGGCGCACCAGGTCGGAGTCGCGGCTCTCGTACAGATGAATCCGGTTACGCCCGCGATCCTTGGCCACATAACACGCCGCATCCGCTGCCGACATCAGGCTTGCCACAGTGCCGCTGTCAGCATTGATCGCCACCATGCCCACGCTCATGCCGATCGAGAAAATGCGGTCTTCCCATTTGAAGCGGAAACGCTGCACTTCAGCGCGGAACGTGTCCGCCACCTCCAACGCGTCCGGAATGCTGCAATTTTCCAGCAGCAGCGCAAACTCGTCGCCGCCCAGGCGGGCCAGCGTATCGCGTTCGCGCAGATTGCCCTTCAGCAGCAGCGCGAGTTGACGCAGCAGTTCATCACCCGCGGCATGGCCGCAGGAATCGTTGATCACCTTGAACTGATCGAGATCCATGTAGCACAGCGCATGCTCGCGGTCTTGCTCCAGGGCCGACAGCAGCGTGCGTTCGAGACGCTGCTCGAATTCGCGGCGGTTGATCAGTCCTGTCAGTGCATCGTGGCTGGCCTGATAAACCAGGCTGGCCGTGGCCCGGTCGATCTTCTCCTGCATCTGGTCCTGCATCGTCTGCAGGTGGGCAGCCATGTGATTGATGCCGCGTTGCAACATCCCCAGTTCGACCTGTCCGTTCATCTCCACCCGCTCGTCCAGATGCCCCTCGCCGATACGGCTGACCGTATGGGTCAAGGACAAAATCGGCCGGGTAATCTGACGTCCGATGCGCCAGGCAAGATACAGGCTGATGCCCAGCCCGGCCAGCAGAATGGCCAGGCTGCGCAAGATGGACGCCCGCTGGCTCTTGATGGTGGCGCTGCGCGACAAATCCAGCCCCACCCATCCCAATAGTCGGGTCTGGGGGCCTGACTTCGCAGCTGCCTTGCCGTTTCCCGGATTGAAATCGTCGACCGCCACCTCGGTACGTGTGATCGGCGCGTAGTAGACCAGCCGGTTCTTGTATTCGATCTGGACGATACGGTCTGCCGGCATGTGCTTGTCCAGCGGTTCGGCCCACGCGTCCAGGCCGAACCGGGCCAGCCGCTGGCCGTCCTCGGAAAACACCGCCACGCCGCGCACGTCCGGCTCGATCGCCACTTTCTCAAGCAGCGTCTGCAACACCCCCGTGTTGCCTGAAGCAACGCCATACTCGGCCGCCGGTGCCAACTGACGCGCAATGGCCAGACCTCGGGTGCGCAAGGACTGGTCGAGATCGTCAATTTTCCCCGTGATGAGCTGGAACATCAGCAGAATGCCGATGATCGCCATTGGCACGATGGCCAGACCGATGACGCGCCCCCGTATTCCCAGTGATCGTGCCATCAATCTCTCCCTCGCAGACGCTTTTCGAGCTCGGTTGCGGGCGGCAGGGTGAATCCGAGCGAGCGCGCCACCTGATCATTGATCGAAACGCTGAAGTAACTGGGATAGGCGGACGGCGGCAGATGCACCGCCCCGCCCTGAATGGCGCTGCCAATCCATTCGGCAGCCTGGCGTCCAATTTGCGCCGGGCTGGAATGCAGCGACAGGAGCGCGCCCGCCCGCGTCAGCGAACGCGAATAGCCCAGTACCGGATCGCGGTAGCGATAGGACGTCAGAAACAGGCTTTGTGCCGTGTTGCGGTTGAACACCAGCGGATCCGGCAACGCCAGCAGCAGATTGGCTTCCGTCAATACGGTTTCCAGCGGTGTGATCAGGCGTTCGTTCGGCGTCAGCGTGGCATAGACCAGACTGAGCCCCTGCCCCCGCAACGCATTGTCCAGTTCGTTCACCACGCCGCTCTGTTCGACGCTCAACAACACGCCCACGCGACGTACGTCCGGCAAGGCTAGCCGGATCAGGCGCGCCTGGCGCTCGAAGGGTTGATCGAGATAAATGGCCGACAGGTCGCGGCGACTGCCGGTTTCCAGACGCGCACGCCCTGTCTTGAGATACCACGCGCGCGGCACCAGAATCGCCAGCACGGGCGGGCGGGCGGGCAGCGCCGCCAACAGGTCCGCCGCCTCCACGCCGACTGCCACGACGAGGCGCGCATCATTCAGCGCAGCCGGCGTCAGGCCATCGGTGTATACGCGGACAGCCTCATGGGACGTGTCGTCCAGATAGGCGCGGATGACCTGATACACCTCCTGGTAAGGTGTCGCTTCGCTGCTCAGAACCACCGTCACCCGCGCCGCAAGTGCCTGCGCCGACACGACGGCAAGGCAGACACACACCAGTCCCAGTCGAACGATACGCTGGAGCGTACGCCATCCGGTCGCCCGTCCGAGAAGCGTCAAACCGCCTCCTGTCCTTCAGCCCACAGGCATGTCCCTTTGCTTTCCCCTGCAATGGCTTCGAGCAGACGTGCGTGTGCGGCCAGTTCTTCGCTGCTTGCTTGCAGCAAAACAGGCTTTGGCCGCGCCTGTGCGGCAGCCCGGGTGGCTTGTTCGCCACGCATCTCCAGTCCGATCGACAGGCTTTCCTGGCCACGCGTCAGCGCCAGGTACACCGCCGCCAGCAGCTCGCAGTCGAGCAAGGCGCCGTGCAACGTACGCGCGGTGTTGTCGACGCCATAGTGTTTACACAACGCATCCAGGTTGTTGCGCTGACCCGGACGCAAGGCCTTGGCCATCGCCAGCGTGTCGGTCACGCTATCGCACCAGGTGGCCAGTTGCGGCATCGCCAGCAGGCGCAGTTCCATGTTGAGGAAGCCGACGTCGAAAGGCGCGTTGTGAATGATGAGTTCAGCACCCTGGACGAAATCGACGAACTCTTGCGCGATATCGGCAAAGCGCGGCTTGTCCTGCAAGAACTCCGGCGTGATGCCGTGTACCTGCATGGCGCCGGCGTCGATGTCGCGATCCGGCTTCACATAGCGATGCAGATGGTTGCCGGTCAACCGGCGATTGACCATTTCCACGGCTGCCACTTCGATGATGCGGTGGCCCTGATTGGGGTCGAGGCCAGTAGTTTCGGTGTCGAGAATGATTTGCCGCATGCTTTCGGTCGTTAGTGTTGTTGTGCTTGCAGCACGCCCAGATTGGCGAGTGCGTCGGCACGTTCGTTTTCGGGATGGCCCACATGGCCGCGCACCCATTTCCATTCGACGCGATGCAACTGGCCCAATGCATCCAGTTGCAGCCACAGATCCTGATTCTTCACCGGTTTGCCGTCGGCGGTGCGCCAGTTGCGCCGCTTCCAGCCGGGCATCCACTCGCTGACACCCTTTTGCACGTATTGCGAATCGGTGTGAACTTCGACCACGGAGGGGCGCTTCAGCGATTCCAGCGCCCGGATCACCGCGGTCATTTCCATGCGGTTGTTGGTGGTGTCGGGCTCGCCGCCGCTGATCTCCTTGCGATGGCCGTTCGCTATCAGTAGCGCGCCCCAGCCGCCCATGCCGGGGTTTCCCTTGCAGGCACCATCGCTGTAGATATAGATAATGTCAGCGTTCACGACGGACCCGATACTGTTTGAGATTGATCACCTTGGCCGCCGGCGACAGCAAACGCCGCGCCACTGGCGTGGTCCACTGCGGCATGATGATGTTCATGCCCTGAACGCGTTTGACCGCCTGCAGGAAATAGACGCCGCCGCCCATCGCCCACCAGCGGTCGCCGGCCGGTTCCATGAAACGCATACGGCGCAGCCAGTTGTCGCGATTGATCGGCGGACGGTAGCAGCACATGCTGCCCGCCGCCACTTCGAGTCCGAGCAAAGCCATCCAGTCCTTCACCCGTGAAATATTCAGAAAGCTGCCGTTCCACGGATAGCCACGTTCGCCACCCTGCAGCTTGCGCGCCAGACCCCACAGGCTGCGCGGATTGAAGCCAGCCATCACCAGCCGGCCCTCCGGGCGCAGCACGCGCTCGGCTTCGCGCAGCACCTGGTGCGGATTGGCACTGAATTCCAGCACGTGCGGCAGCAAAATCAGGTCAAGCGACTGGCACTCGAACGGCAGGAACATGGGATCGGCGTGCACCATGCTCGGAGATTCGATCGCGCACGTCACCCGCAACGGAATCCGGCTGTTACGCAGGAAATCGATCTGTGGCAGACCTACCTGTACCGCATTGAAGCCGAACACATCCGATACGGCCTGGTCGAAATAGCGTTGCTCCAGGAACAGCAGATGCTGTCCGAGCGGCTTTTCAAACCATCCTGCATCCAGCTTGGATAACATAGTCGCTTCTCCTGTCTGACCGCCTTTTTATGTTGACTCTCATTCCCCTGCCCGCGTTCGACGACAATTACATCTGGGTCTGGCACGACGGCCATCATGCCGTTGCAGTGGACCCGGGCGATCCCGTGCCGCTGATCGCTTTTCTCGAGGCCCATCGCCTCACGCTGACCGCCATCCTGATCACCCACCATCATCGCGACCATACCGGCGGCAACGAGCTGTTGCATCAACGCTACCGCTGCGCCGTCTATGCGCCGGACAACCCGCGTATCCCCGCGGTCACCCACGTCCTGCACGGTGGCGATTCGGTGGCCATCATCGAACCGGATTTGCATTTCGAAGTACTGGCCACCCCGGGTCACACCCTTGACCATATCAGCTATGTGGGTCACGGCAGCCTGTTCTGCGGCGACACCCTGTTCGGATGCGGCTGCGGAAAGTTGTTCGAAGGGAGCCCCGCGATGATGGCAGCCAGCCTCGACGCTATTTTAGCGCTGCCCGATACTACCCGGGTCTGCTGTGCGCACGAATATACGCTGAGCAATATTGACTTCGCCAAGACCATTGACGGCGCCAACCCGGCACTGCTTGAACGCGAACGAGCGGATCGTGCCCTGCGTGCCCGACACGTGCCCACACTGCCTTCAACGCTGCAACTGGAGCAAGTCACCAATCCCTTTCTGCGCTTCCACGATCCCGACATGACGGCCTTTGCCAGTCGCTATCTGAATCGTCCCCACCCCACGCCAGCCGAGGTATTCGGCGCGATCCGGGCAGCCAAGGATGCGTGGGACGGTTGACCATCCCCATCTCGCCACTTAGGATAGGGCCCTGTCGCATACGGGAAACCGACTTGCCCGGAATCAAATTGGCCGAAATCAAAATAACGCTGCTCAGCCTGGCCGTCCTCGCGGTGTTCTCTTCCCTGTCGGCGCATGCGGCAGAACCGGATGCGGGTATCCAGACACTGGAGTGGAGCGACGACACCGCCGACTCGGCGGATCGCCCCGACGTTTCCGACGCCGTCAGCCAGGACGACGTCTGGCAACGCATCCGCAGCGGCTTCAAGATCGACGATGACGCTGCGAAGAATCCACTCGTTGCCAGGCACGAAGCCTGGTACGCGGCACGGCCGGATTACGTGCGCCGCATACTTGACCGGTCTCGCCGCTACCTGTTCCACATCGTCCAGGAAGTCGACCATCGCGCGATGCCGATGGAAATCGCCCTGCTGCCGATGATCGAAAGCGCATTCAACCCCACGGCGGAATCGTCTTCTGCGGCTTCCGGCATCTGGCAGTTCATCCCGTCTACCGGCCGCCACTATGGACTCAGGCAGGATACCTGGTACGACGGTCGCCGTGATTTCACCGCCGCCACCAAAGCCGCGCTCGATTACCTGGGCAAGCTCTATCTCGATTTTGGCGACTGGGAGCTGGCGCTGGCCGCATACAACTGCGGCGAGGGCTGCGTCGCCCGCGCCATCGCGAAAAACGTTCGGCAAGGCCTGCCAACCAATTACGCCAGCCTGCCGTTGCCCCGCGAAACCCGGAATTACGTTCCCAAACTTCTCGCCATCAGGAATCTGGTCAGCAATCCCGATCACTACGGCATCAGCATCGACACGCTTCCCAACCAACCCTATTTCAAGCAGGTCACCGTTCCGTCTGCCAGTATGGACATCCGCTCCGCTGCTCGACTGGCGGGCATGAGCCGCGACGAATTCATCGCATTGAATGCGGCCTTCTCGCGCAAGCTCATCCGCTCGGACAAACCGGTCAAACTGTTGCTGCCGGTCGCCAAAAGCGACACGTTCCAGCACAATCTGGAAACCGGAAGTTGGGATTCCTGGCAGCCCTACCCCGCACAGAAAGGCGAACATCTCGAGACTATAGCCAGACGCTTCGGCACCAAGCCGGCCAACCTCGAAGAGCACAACCAGCTCCACCTGAAACGCGGCAAGCTGGTGCGCGATCAGGTGATTCTGGTGCCGGTCAGAAAACAGGGCACGGCTGCCGCACCCACCGATAGCCCCGTGCCCGCCGCATCTCCTCCGGCCCGGCTCGTGGTGCAGCGCGGCGACACCCTGTACAGCATCGCTCGCCGCTACGGGCTGACCCTCGCCGCGCTCGGCGATGCCAATCCCGGTCTTGAAGAAAGTCTCACGGCTGGCCAGATCCTGCGCCTGCCGTCTGCGCAGTCGGACCAGATGGCTGCACCCCTTCAGCCTGTTGCCTACTCCCCCGCCAGTATTGCGAAACCGGCCATACCGACCCGTTATATCGTCCAGCCGGGCGATACCCTGAGCGCCATTGCCCGGCGTTTCGACATCGACCTGGCGGATATCAAGCTTTGGAATCCCCCTTTTAAAAAGTACAGCACGGTCCACGCGGGCCAGACGGTCATCGTCAAAGCACCCTGAGAAACCGTTTATTCAATCCGGTTCAGGCGGTTCATCGGACTTGCCCGACATCAGCACCGTCACTCCGGCCGCAGCCAGCACCATCCATATCACCGTGGCCCAGATACCCAGCGCATTGGAGAGCGGCCCCATGAATATCAGGGTGAGCATCGCCACCGCCAGGATGCCGTTACCCAGCCAGAAATTCCGCTTGTGTTTGCCGCTACTCAATTGATACTCCGTTTCAAAATCTAGGTCTGCCCCGCCACCCAGTGGCAACGCACCCGGTGCCCCCCGCCCAGATCGGTCCACTCCGGATAGGTTTGCCGGCATACCGCGCTGGCGTGTGGGCAGCGTGGATGAAAATGACAGCCGACCGGCGGATTGATCGGCGAGGGCTGGTCGCCCGCCAGACGGATGATGCCCTGCCCCGTGTGTGGCTCGATGCGCGGCACCGCGCTGACCAGCGCCTGTGTATAGGGGTGGCGCGGTGCACGCAACACCATGCTGGCCGGGCCTTGCTCGACGATGCGTCCAAGGTACATCACCGCCACATCGTGTGCCAGGTATTCCACCACGGCGAGATTGTGCGTGATGAAAAGATAGGTCAGGCCGAGATCGGCCTGCAGGTCTTTCAACAGATTCAATATCTGCGCCTGTACCGACACGTCGAGCGCACTGGTCGGTTCGTCGCAGATCACAAGCCGGGGCGAGACCGCCAGCGCCCGCGCGATCGCGATGCGCTGCCGCTGGCCGCCTGAGAAAGCATGGGGATAGCGGTCGCCCGCGTCGTCCGGCAGCCCGACCTGATTCAATAGTCGGACCATCGCACTGCGCCGCTCTCCGCGAGTACCCACACCCAGGGCCTCCATACCTTCGAGCAGAATGTCCGCCACCCGCATGCGCGGATTGAGCGAACTGAACGGGTCCTGGAATACCATCTGTGCCTGCCGCCTCAAGGCGGGCATACTTTTCTCGGTCACCGTCTCGCCACCCAGCATGATGGTGCCTGCCGTCGGTTCGATCAGCCTCAGCAATGCCTTGCCCACTGTCGTCTTGCCGCAGCCCGACTCACCCACCAGCGCCAGTGTGCGACCAGCCTCGATCGTCAGGTCCACACCGTCCACGGCGCGCACGTAACCCACCGTACGCTGGATGAAACCGCGCCGGATCGGGAAATGCACTTTCAATCCGTCCACTTGCAGAAGAGGCTGCGAAGTATCTGTCGTCACGGGATGGGCGACATGTTCGCGCACGTTGCTCGTCGGCAAGCTGCCCGCCAGATGACAGCGCACCCGCTGCCCGCCCAAATCCTGCCAGCCGGGTGACTCCACGCGGCAACGCGCGATGACAAACGGACAGCGTGGCGCAAAACGGCATCCGCGCAACGTGGTATCAAGTCGGGGGACCTGGCCGGGAATCGTGACCAAGCGTCCGGCATCGCCGGTACGCGGCAAGGCCTCGAACAACATGCGGCTGTAGGGATGCTGCGGGGCCGCGAAGAATGCATCGCGCGCGCCTTCCTCCAGCAATTCACCGGCATACATCACGCCGACACGGTCGGCATTTTCGGCCACCACAGCGAGATCATGCGTGATCAGAAGCATGCCCATCCGACGTTCAGTACGCAGACGGCGCAACACGTCGAGCACCTGGGCCTGGATGGTCACGTCGAGCGCCGTCGTCGGTTCGTCGGCGATCAGCAGTTCAGGTTCGCCTGCCAGCGCCATGGCGATCATCATTCGCTGCCGCAGGCCGCCAGAGAGTTCGAACGGATAGGTGTCGAGCCGCCGCGCCGCATCCGGCACGCTGACGGCATCAAGCAGGGCACGCGCCGCGTCGTGCGCAGCCTGTCCGGTGAGCCCTTGATGCAGGGACAGTGCCTCGCCGATCTGGTCACCCACCTTGATCACAGGATTGAGCGCCAGCATCGGTTCCTGAAATATCATCGCCATCCGTCCGCCGCGCACGTGCCGCATGTCGCGCTCGGGCAAGGCCAGCACATCGGTTTCATCCAGATGCACACGACCCGAGACGATGCGACCGCCATCGGGCAGCAGCCGCATCAGCGACAGCGCCGTCATCGATTTGCCGCATCCCGATTCGCCCAGCAAGGCATAGGTTTCGCCCGCTACAACATCGAACGACACGCCATCGACCACACGGGCAGCGCCGATTCCGGTGACCAGGTTTTCCACACGCAGCAGAGGTTTCACCGGCGACCCTCCAGGCGTGGATCGAACGCATCGCGCACGCCGTCGGCGAACAGATTGGCGGCCAGCACCAACGCGAACATGAAAGTAAACGCCGCGCCAAGCTGCCACCAGACGACGGGTTCGCGCGCCAGTTCGAGACGCGCACCGTTGATCATGTTGCCCCAGCTATACATGGATGGATCGACACCGACGCCGACATAGGACAGCACGGCCTCGGCCAGCACCAGTCCGGAGAAATCCAGCACAATCGCGATCAGCACGAGGTGGAATACATTGGGGAAAATATGCCGGCTGATGATGCGGGCGTGCGACACGCCGAACGCCCGCGCCGCCTCGACATAATCAAGTGTTCTGAGCTTGAGCGATTCGCCGCGTAGCAGGCGTGCAAGGCTGGTCCAGCTGGTCACGCCCATGATGATGCACAGGGCCAGCAGGCGAATGTCGGCGCGTGCCGCCGCGGTGTCGAACACATCGGGATGCGCCTCGATGGCGACCTGCACAATCAGTACCGCCGACGCGATCAGCAGCACGCCCGGGATTGAGTTCAGCACGGTGTAGACATACTGGATGACGTCGTCCACCCAGCCGCGGAAATAGCCGGCCGCGATCCCCAGCACGATCGCGAGCGGCAACGTGACCAGCGTCGTCAGCGTACCGATGACCAGGCCAGTGCGGATGCTTTTGAGGCTGATGTAAAGCACATCCTGCCCGACCTTGTCGGTGCCGAAGACGTGATAGCCCGCGGCGAGATAGGCCAGCACCATTCCCAGCATCAGCATCAGGGCCAGCACGCCCACGACCGTCCGCCCAGGCCAGCCGAGGCGACCCGTTGCCCAGGCGGTCAGCCAGTTCCCGACTGGCATCTGCCGGCGGTGTGCCTGCCATGCCGCAAGCAGGCCGAGTAGTAGCAGGCTGACTGCCAACCCCTGCGCCAGTCCGGCGAGAATACGCCGGACGATGTCCGGCACGCGCGCATCCAACCGCTTCAAGTGCGCGCCGCCATATTTCAGGCGCGGGTAATCCCGCACGGTGGCGCCGTTGCGCTCGATGAACTCCTTGGCGTACAACTGCATCGCCAGCGGTGCGGAATAGGTTTTCTCCTGTTGGGTGCGCAGCTTGCCCAGCAGCGCATCGAATGCGGACAGTACCTCGATTGAATACTGCGGCCTGTCGGGCGGGCTGTCCGCCAGTTTCTCGCGATAATGCAGCGAATCGAGCAAACCGATCACCACAAACACGGCCAGCACCAGCCCGGCCCCCACCGCCATGGGGCGTCGCGCCACGGCCGCCCACGGCGCGCGCAGATGCGCGTGACGGCGGATGAACCACACCAACGCCCAGCCCATCGCCAACAGCAAGAAAATCAGCGCGTCAGTCCACAGAACAACAGGCTGGACGCTCATTGCAGCCGCACCCGCGGGTCTACCCACGAATAGGAAATATCGGTGAGGATCAGTCCGACGATGTAGAGGAAGGAGCCCAGAAACACCATTGCACGAACGACCGAGAAATCCTGTGCCTGAATCGCGTCGATGGTGTAG
>CAJDVN010000003.1_pt1 | contig 19456 bp, 15 predicted proteins | sample 7391301 | NCBI WGS metagenome assembly CAJDVN01 (sample SAMEA7055705, study PRJEB34461) | soil metagenome | biome: terrestrial ecosystem; feature: Peninsula; material: soil | place: Antarctica | collected 2016 | reverse complement strand
GAACGCAGACCTACTATAGCAGGCAGCCCGCCTATGTCAGTTTCCAGATGTCGGCGTTGTATTCCTGCATGGTGCGGTCGGTTGAGAAGAAGCCACTCGACGCCGTATTGAGAATACTCATGCGCGTCCAGCGCGCCTCGTCCCGCCAGGCCAGGTCCACCTGCTTCTGCGCGTCGACGTAACTGCGGAAATCCGCCAGCACCATCCACGGGTCGTGTGGGCTTAACAAGGTTTCGAGGATCATGTCGAAGATGCCTGGCTCGCGCAGATTGAAATGACCCGACCCCAGCAGGTCGATCACTTCACGCAGTTCAGGATCGTTTTCCACAAAGCTCAGTGGCTGGTATTGCGGGCGCAGCGTCTCGACCTCCTCTGCGTGCAGGCCGAACAGAAAGAAGTTTTCTTCGCCTACAGCCTCAAGGATTTCGATATTTGCGCCATCGTAGGTGCCGATGGTAACGGCGCCGTTCATCATGAATTTCATGTTGCCAGTACCGGAGGCCTCCTTGCCCGCGGTCGAAATCTGCTCGGACAGGTCGGTTGCAGGCGCGATGATTTCCATGCTGGTCACCCGGTAGTTGGGCAGGAAAGCCACCTTCAGGTGATCGTCGGCATCGAAATCGCTGTTGATGACATCAGCCACGTTATTGATGAGTTTAATGATGCGCTTGGCCATCACATAGCCCGGCGCGGCCTTGCCCCCGATCAGAACGCACCGATCGACCCAATCCTCCAGCTGGCCATGATTGATGCGGTTGTACAGATGAATCACGTGCAGTATGTTGAGCAGCTGTCGCTTGTATTGATGAATGCGTTTCACCTGTACGTCGAACAGCGAATTCGGATTGAAATCCACATGACATTCGGCCTTGACCAACTCGGCAAGACGCACCTTGTTGGCGCGTTTCACTGCACGCCATTCAGCGTGAAAGGCCGGATGATCCGCTGCTGCCAGCGGCTTCAGCCGTTCCAGTTGCGACAGATCGGCGACCCACTTCTCGCCGATCTCCCGAGTGATGAGCGCGCTCATGCCGGGATTGGCGTGCGCCACCCAGCGACGTGGGGTAACGCCGTTGGTCTTGTTGTTGAACTTGTGCGGCCAGAGTTCGACGAAATCGCGAAACAATCCCTCTTTCAACAGCTGCGAATGCAGCACCGCCACGCCGTTGACCGAGAAGCTGCCGACGATGGCGAGCCACGCCATGCGCAGCTGCCGCACCTCGCCCTCTTCGATGATCGACATGCGCTGCCGGCGTTCGACGTCGCCCGGCCATTTCATTGCCACCTTGTGCAGGAAGCGGGCGTTGATTTCGTAGATGATTTCCAGCGGGCGCGGCAGCAGACGCTCGAACAGCGCCACGGACCAGCGCTCCAGAGCCTCGGGCAGCAGCGTGTGGTTGGTATAGGCCATGCACTGCGAGGTGATCGCCCACGCTTCGTCCCACTGCAAGCGCTCATTGTCGAGCAACAGGCGCATCAGTTCGGCCACCGCGATGGAGGGATGCGTGTCGTTCATCTGAAAGACGTTGTGCTCGGCGAATTTCATCAGGTCGCTGTTGCCGGCTGCGCGCCACTGACGCAACGCATCCTGCAGGCTGGCCGAGGCCAGAAAGTACTGCTGGCGCAGGCGCAGTTCCTTGCCGCTTTCGCTGCTGTCATTGGGATACAGCACCATCGAAATGTGCTCAGCGTGATTTTTTGCCTGCACCGCCTCAGGGTAGCTACCGGCATTGAATTCGCTGAGGTCAAACACGTCGGTGGCGGCAGACTTCCACAACCGCAGCGTGTTCACCACATGGTTGCGATAGCCCGAAATAGGCATGTCGTAGGGAATCGCCAGCACGTCGCTGGTGTCCGCCCAACGCGTACGGGGAATTCCTGCCTGGTCGTGGAAATGCTCGGTATGTCCACCAAATGGCACGCGACACGTGAACTCGGAGCGCTCGACCTCCCATGGATTGCCGTCGCGCAGCCAGTGATCGGGCTCCTCGACCTGGTAACCATTTTCGATTTCCTGGCGGAACATGACTCATAATGGATGCCATAGCCCATCACCGGCAGGTTCAGGGTGGCGCAGCTATCCATGAAACAGGCCGCCAGTCGTCCCAGGCCGCCATTTCCCAACCCGGCGTCGGTCTCCTCCTCAGCCACGGCTTCGAGCGTCTGGCCGAAACTCTGCAGCGCTTCCTGCGCGGCCGGTTCCAGGCCAAGATTAAGCACGTGGTTGGACAAGGCCCGGCCAATCAGGAATTCCAGCGACAGGTAATACGCGCGACGCTTGTCGGGCTGATCGCGTTGGGCATAGGTGTTCATCCAGTCCGACATGAGCCGGTCACGCAGCGTCCACGCCAGGGCCTGATAGGTATAGACCGTCGGGCAGCCATGAAAGCGCCCGAGGTGATAAAACTGGTAGCGCTGAAAATCCTCGGTCAGCGCCTCGCCACTATCCGGCAATTGCCTAAGGGCAACACGGCTGGGGGAAACAGGTTTCTCTTTCTCTTCTGGTATGGTCATTTTCGCTAAGATCACATGGAATACAGTGCAAGGTAATGGCCGGCGCTTTCCGACCAGTCGAACGACTGGCGCATGCCGGTCTGCTGCAGGCGCCGCCACTGCGTGGGCTGGCGGTACAGGTCGAGCGCGCGTCGAATGGCCTGCAGAAAATCCGCCACGCCGGGTGTGTCGAACACAAAACCGGTGGCAGTGCCGGCCGCCAGACTGGCCGCGTCCGTATCGACCACGGTGTCGGCCAGTCCGCCGGTCTTGAAGACGATGGGCGGTGTGCCATACCGCAGGCTGTACATCTGGTTGAGCCCGCACGGCTCGAAACGAGACGGCATCATGAACAGGTCGGCACCGGCTTCGATTTGGTGTGCCAATGCCTCATCGTAGCCGATCTCGACGAATACGCGCTCTGGATGCTGCTTGGCCAAATGCGTGAGTTTCTGCTCGTAGGCCGCCTGGCCACTGCCGAGCAGCACGAAGCGCGCATCGGTCTCGGCCAGTAGCACGGGAATTGCTGCCAGCACCCAATCGATGCCCTTCTGTTCGACGAGTCGCCCCACCAGCCCCAACAGCGGCGCCTGAATCGCCTCGTCGTCGGCACGCGGCAGGAAGCGTTCGATCAGCGCCTGCTTGTTCCGTCGCTTGCCGGGCAGAATGCGGCTCATCGAGTAATGCGCCGGCAGATGCGGATCGGTGGACGGGTTCCATATCTGGGTATCGATCCCATTGAGAATACCGTGCAGTTTGTACTGCCGGGACAGCAGCAGGCCGTCGAGCCCGTAGCCGAATGCGGGCGTGCAGATTTCTTCGGCATAGGTGGGGCTCACCGTGGTGACGGCATCGGCATAGACGATGCCGGCTTTCAACATCGACATGCCGCCGTGGAATTCCACCCCCTCGGACGACCACCACGGGCCGGGTAGCTGCAGGCGAACGAAATCGGTATGCGAAAAATAACCGCCGTAGGCCAGGTTATGGATGGTGAACACGGTTTTCGGCCGTGCCGGCTGATCGGCCAGAAAGGCCGCCACCAGTCCAGTCTGCCAGTCGTGCGTGTGCACCACCGCGGGCTGCCAGCCAATGTCGAGTGCATCCTGCGCCAGCAGCGCGGCCAGCCTCGCGAACACTGTGAAGCGCTCGACATTGTCCGGCCAGTCCTGGCCGGTGGCGTTGACATACGGATTGCCCGGCCGGTCGAACAGGGACGGGCAGTCGATTATCCAGAGTGGAAAGGCGAAATCTGAATGGCGCGCTTCCAGGATGCGTGCGCTGACGATACCTTTGGCCCCGCGCACGTCGAGCCAGCCAAGAATGCGCACCTGGTCGAGCTGGCTCAATATCGGCCGGTAGCCCGGCAGAACCAGCCGGATATCGGCACCGCGCGCCTGCAGGGCGTGCGGCAGGCTGTAGACCACATCACCGAGCCCGCCGGTTTTCAACAGCGGGTAGGCTTCGCTGGCGACAAACAGGACTTTCATTGCTCCGCGTTTCATTATTGGTTTTTGTTCCTGTTTCTATTTCATCGAATCAACTGCAAGGTTTGAGGAAGATCGCTCCCAATGGCGGCAAGGTCACTTCGACGGAATGCTCGAAACCCATCCAGGGCAGGTTCTGAGGATGCAGTGGCTGACCGTTGCCGAGGTTGCTGCCGCCGTAATACATCGAATCGGTGTTCAGCACCTCGCACCAGGCTGCGCCCGACGGCATGCCGATGCGATAGCCCTTGCGCGGCACCGGCGTGAAGTTGAGCAGCACCACCATCTGCGCAGACGCGTCCTGCCCCTGGCGTACGAGGCTCAGCACCGACTGGTCGGCATCGTGGCAATCAATCCAGCGGAATCCGCGTGGATCGAAGTCAAACTCGTGCAACGCCGCTTCGCTGCGATAGAGCCGGTTCAAGTCACGCAGCAGCGCACGAATGCTGTCGTGTGCGGGAAATTCAAGCAGCATCCAGTCGAGCTGGCCGGCTTCCTTCCATTCGTTCCACTGGCCGAATTCGCTCCCCATGAACAGCAGCTTCTTACCCGGATGCGCGTATTGCCAGGCATAAAACAACCGCAGATTGGCAAAGCGCTGCCAGACGTCGCCCGGCATCTTGTCGAGCATACTTTTCTTCATGTGCACGACTTCGTCGTGCGACAGCGGCAGCACGAAGTTCTCGCTCCACGCATACATCTGGCTGAAGGTCAGCTGGTTTTGCTGGTACTTGCGGTAGATCGGCTCCTTCTCAATGTAGTCGAGACTGTCGTTCATCCAGCCCATGTTCCACTTCATCGAAAAGCCCAGTCCGCCGAGTTCGGGCGGGCGCGACACCGCCGGCCAGGCGGTCGATTCCTCGGCGATGGTCAGCACGCCGGGAAAGCGGCCGTGAACTTCGTTATTCATTTCACGCAGGAACTGAACTGCCTCGATATTCTCGCGCCCACCGTACTGATTCGGCATCCACTCGCCCGGCTGCCGTGAATAGTCCAGATACAGCATCGACGCCACGGCATCGACGCGCAGGCCGTCGATGTGGAATTCGTCCAGCCAGTACAGCGCATTCGCCACCAGGAAATTGCGTACCTCGTTGCGACTGAAGTCGAACACCAGCGTGCCCCACTCCTGGTGTTCACCGCGGCGCGGATCGGCATACTCATACACTGGTTCGCCGGTGAAGCGCGCCAGCGCAAAATCATCTTTCGGAAAATGCGCGGGTACCCAGTCGAGCAGCACACCGAGATTGGCCTGGTGACAGGCGTCGACGAAGCGCCGGAAATCGTCGGGCGAGCCGAAGCGCGCGGTCGGCGCGTAATAGCCGGACACCTGGTAGCCCCACGAGGCATCGAACGGGTGCTCGGCCACCGGCAGGAGTTCGATGTGCGTGTAACCGAGATCCAGCACGTAGGGAATCAGTTCCGCCACGAGTTCGTCCCAGCTGTAGAAACTGTCGTCGGCATGCCGCCGCCACGAGCCGGGGTGAAGTTCGTAGATACTGACCGGACTGTGTTGCCAGTCGAACCGGGCTCGCGCTTCCATCCAGCCGCCGTCGTCCCACGCATACTGCGTGTCTTCGGGTATGCGACTGGTGGTCTCTGGGCGCAGGAACATCTGCCGCGCGTAAGGATCGGTCTTGGTCACCAGCTGACTGTGGCTGCCGAGAATCTCGTACTTGTAGGCGTGACCCGCATCGAGCCCTGGAATGAACAGCTCCCAGATACCCGAGGTGCCACGGCAGCGCATGGGATGGCGCCGGCCGTCCCACTCGTTGAAATTGCCGATTACGCTGACCCGCTGAACCGCCGGTGCCCATACCGCGAAGAAGCAACCGGCGACGCCGTCAATGGTCTTCAGCCGCGCGCCCAGCACCTTCCAGATTTCCATGTGTCGACCTTCACCGAACAGGTGCAGGTCCATTTCGCCCAGTTGCGCGTCGAAGGTATACGGGCATTGCGTGGTATGCCAGTCGCCCTTCTTCTTGTCCTGCCAGCGCAGCAGCGGGTGCGCCCCGACTGCGCTGCCCTGGGGGAGAGTCAGTTCGAAGCAGTCCGTACCGGTTACGCGCGCCATGCGCGCGCCAGTCGCCTCCAGTTCGACGGCGTCCGCAGCGGGGAGGAAGGCGCGAATCAGGATACGTCCATCGGGTTGCGGATGCAGTCCCAGCACTTCGAACGGATCGTGATGGGTGCCGGCCTGCACCCGCATGATCGGTGCGCTGATGGCGGGTAGAGAGGCGGCGGACAAGGACTTTAGTGGAGTATTCATGGGGTGGGCTGACTCTTGCATCGATTGGCTTTCTGTAATTGTTGCAGCAAACGGGGCGCCAGGTCAGGCCCCAGTGCATCCCATTCAAACCGCCAGGCCCAATTGCCGTGGGCCGTACCTGGCGTATTCATGCGCGCCTCGCTGCCCAGATGCATGACATCCTGCAACGGCAACATCGCCAGGCCAGCACGGCTTTCCAGCACGGTGGCGATCATCGCATCGGGTACCGCATCCGGATCCGAGACGTCCAGTCGCTGCATGACCTCGAGCCGTACATGATCGGGTAATGTACGCCACCAGCCCAGCGTGGTGTCGTTGTCGTGCGTGCCGGTGTAATACACCGTATCGTGCTGCACGTTTTCGGGTTTGTGCGGATTGTCGGTGTGGGCGTCGAATGCAAACTGCAGCACGGCCATGCCGGGCAGTCCGAACTGGTGCCGCAACGCGGTCACGTCTGGCGTGATGATACCGAGGTCCTCGGCCACCAGCGGCAATTCGCCCATCGTGTCGGCAATCGACTGCAGCAACGCCGCGCCAGGCGCCGCGACCCACTCGCCATGGATCGCGGTGGGCTCGCTGGCAGGTATCTCCCAGGCTGCTGCCAGGCCGCGAAAGTGATCGATACGAACCAGATCGAACCATTCGAAATGGGCGCGCAGCCGGGCGCGCCACCAGGCGAAACCGTCGGCCTGCATCGCGTCCCAGTTGTAATGCGGATTACCCCAGCGCTGCCCGGTCTCGGAAAAGTAGTCCGGCGGCACGCCTGCCACCATCGTGGGATGACCCGTGTCATCCAGCAGGAACAGGCCACGCTGGGCCCACATATCGGCGCTGTCGTGAGCAACGAAAATCGGCAGGTCGCCGAACAACCGGATCCCGCGCCCGCTCGCCGCCTCGCGGATATGCTGCCAGTGGACAGCCGCGCGGTACTGTTCCACCTTCATCGCTTTCAGTGCATCGGCGTGACGGGCATCGAAGGCGGCCAGTGTCTGCGCGTCGCGGTCACGCAGTGGCGGCGGCCAGTCGGTCCAGGCGGCGCCATTCTGCATATGCTTGATGACCATGAAACGCGCATAGTCGTCGAGCCAGTGGCGTTGCGCATCGCACCAATCGACATAGCGGTGTATGTCAGCGCGCGGCGCTTCCTTGTCTCCAGCAGGAAACAGCGCGGGATTGAGCGCGAAGGCCGATGCGCACTGGTAAGGCGAGAGTCCACCCAGTGGCGGGCCAAGCGGCAGCATCTGCCACATGCAGAACCCCCCTGCCTGCAGGAAATCCAGCCAGCGCTCGGCATCGGCCAGCGTGCCGGATGGAAGCGAAGTCGGATGCAGAAGCAAACCGGCACCACGCAGATCGGAATTCACCCGGCAGTCCTGCGCATGGTGCCTGCGTTTTCCGCCCAGCCGCCGCCGCTCGACAGCGGCACGTCCAGCAATGCGGGCGGTGCCACGCCCAGCAGGCGGTACAGTTCGCGCAACTGGGTTCGATACAGCTGCTCGAAGTCGCTGACGCTGCTTGCCGGGTTGTAATCGCCGAACCACCAAAACCAGTCCGAACCTTCACAGATGGCGAGCTGGCGCGTGGCCAGCGCCAAATGATCGGCATTCAGTTTTCCGGACGCCACCACGCTGTCATAGGCCTGCTTGGCGGCAACCAGATAATCCCAGCCACGGTTCTTGTCGTCCGAGCCGATCCAGGTCGAAAAGCTGCCATATACCCAGCTACCCGCCGCCAGGTGCTTCATCGACATCGACGGAATCTGCGTGACCTGCTCGGCAAAGGTCCCGACCTTGAGTGCGGGGCTGGTGGACAGCGCCGCATAGAGGGAAGTCAGGAAATGATGGCCGTTGTCGGGGTAATACTCCCAGGCATTCTCACCGTCGAGAATGATCGAGACGACATGTTGGTCTGCCTCCTTGCCGAATGAGGCGGCGATAGTTTCCAGGTGCTGGACGAAGTCGGCCGCGGCATCGTCGGCATGCCAGTCGCTGTACTTGAAGCCGATCAGATCCGACAGGCCGTCGTCGCGGAAAAAGACCCGCGTCTTGAAGCCGTCAACCTGCGCTGGCGAGAACAACGCGCGCTTGGTTTGCGTCTGCTCAGGCGGACAGCCCGATTTGGCGCAACTGTTGCGCCACACGCCCTCGCCCGACGCGGTCCACGCGAACCCCATTTTGTCGAGCTGGGCCAGCGCATCCTCACTGACCCCGCCTTCCGATAACCACACGCCGGTCGGCTTCATGCCGAAATGGCGCTCGAACACCTCGACGCCATGCTGCAAATGCCAGTTCGATCGCGCCGCACCGCCCGGATAGCTGGGCGACTCGGGGACAGGGGCGTCGGGCATCGCATCGCGCAGGTTGGAAAAATCGTTCAGCAGGGGCACGATGGGATGGCCATAAGGCGTCATCGACAGCTCGATCTGGCCGCGCTGGGCCAGCGCACGATAGCGCGGAATCAGCCCGGCAATGCACTGCTGCATCAGATGCAGCAACTCATGGCGGTCGGCCGCCGAATAATGCTCTTCCTGCGCCATCAACCGCTGCACCAGCGGCAACTGCCTGAGCGAATGTCCCAGCCAGACGAGGTGATACCAGGTCAGCAAATCGAGAAAATACTGCTCGGACAGGTAGCCCATCAGCCCGGGAAGCCCGATGCTGTCGCCGCCCACATCGTCGGCCACGCCGATCATGATCAGCAGGTGATGGAAAGCCGGGTACGGCTGGATCATGCGCAGCGCATTGCAACGCTGGCAATGTCGCACGATGCGCAGGCGGCTGGCGGCATCCGAGGGGATACGCTCGACACCGGACAACAGGTTCAGCATGTGGTCCTGCGTGGGCTTGCCCTGTTTCAGCAGAACGTCGAGCTGCTGCGCATAGTCGTCCAGTTGCTCCAGCAGCACCGGCGCAAAGTTGACCACCGCACGCATTGCCGGATAGCGCTCCAGATGCGCGGCCATGTCGCTGTAATCCTTGATGCCGTGCAGGTACACCCAGGGTAGGTGATAGGCGCCCTTGAGGCCTTCGCGGTAATGCGGCTGGTGCATGTGCCAGCACAGCACCACATTGAGCGGTTTAACCGTCGTAGTCATTGTGCACCCTCGCGTAAAGATTCTGGCCGAGCATCGCCGGGGTCACCAGCACGATGCCTTCGGGCGTGACGTGGAAACGGCGGGCATCCTCAGCCGGGTCTTCCCCGATGATCGTGTCGTTGGGAATGACCGTTCCCTTGTCGATGATGGCGCGGGTGATGCGGCAGTTGCTGCCGATGGAGACTTTGGGCAGGATTACGCTGTCCTTGATGAAGCTGTAGCTTTCTACCGTGGTAGCGAAAAACAGCACCGAACGCTTGACCCGCGCGCCCGACAGGATGCAGCCGCCGGCGATCAACGAATCGATCGCCTCGCCGCGCCGCCCTTCGTCGTCGAAAATAAATTTTGCCGGTGGATATTGCGGCTGGTAGGTCCAGATTGGCCAGTCGCGGTTGTACAGATTGAGTTCGGGTTTGACCGAGCACAACTCCATGTTGGTCTGCCAGTAAGAAAACAGCGTTCCCACATCGCGCCAGTAGGCAGGCTCGCCATTATCGTCGCGGAAGGGGAAAGCCATTGCACGGGCTTTGCCGATGTTGTCGGGAATGATGTTCTTGCCAAAATCATGGTTGGAATCGGGATTGCCCGCATCCTCGATCAGCGTCTTGTAGAGAAAATCCTTGGAAAAGATATAAATGCCCATCGACACGAGTGCAATGCCGGGCTTGCCGGGGATGCAATCGGGGTTCGTCGGTTTTTCGGTGAAGTGGGTGATGTTCATTTCGTCGTCGACCGACATCACGCCGAATGCGCTCGCGTCGGCCGCCGGCATCTCGATGCTACCAACGGTGAAATCCGCGCCGGTCTGCACGTGATACAGCAGCATCTCGGAATAATCCATGGTGTAGACATGATCGCCGCCGAGCACCAGCACGTATTCGGGACGGTGGCGCTGCATGATGTCGATGTTCTGGAACAGCGCATCAGCCGTTCCCTGGTACCACTCCTTCTTGTCGGTACGCTGCTGCGCGGGCAGGATTTCGACGAACTCGCCGATCTCCGCGCGCATGAAGCCCCAGGCGCGCTGCAGATGCCGGATCAGCGAGTGCGACTTGTATTGGGTGAGCACTCCGATGCGGAGGATCCCGGAGTTGACGCAGTTGGACAGCGTAAAGTCGATGATGCGGTATTTTCCTCCGACCGGGACGGCCGGCTTGGCCCGCCAGGCCGTCAGGTCTTTCAGCCGTGAACCTTCGCCGCCCGCGAGCACGAGGGCCAGCGTCTTGCGGGTGAGATCGGTCACCATTTTTGGCTCGGTGTAATAGCGGTAAAGTCGTTCCTGTTCGACCTTGGAAAGGGCCATGTGCTGTTCCTCGTCTGTCTATGTTATTGATTGATGGCTTATTGATTGATGGGTGGCTGGGTCCGCTGGTCTCGGGACATGGCCTGTCCCGCTGCAAGTGCACCCGCCACGCCAAGCCGGCTACTGGTAATCAGAAAAATCGGCGTCTGCTCAACCACGCCGCGCATGCGGCCCTTGGCGACCGCGGCCGCCATAAAGTGTGCCGACTGCATCCGCTCGCGCAAATGTGCGCTCACTCCGCCCGCAATATACAGGCCGCCAACCGGTCGATACAGCAAGGCCACGTTGCCCACCCAGGCGCCATACACATCGATGAACAGATCCAGCGCAGCCTCTGCGGTGCTGTCTCCCGACCCGGCCTGTGCGACGAGCGCGGCACCGTCAATCGGCGCGTCCGGGAGCGGCTGGCCGCGTTCGACACAGCAAAAGCGGTACAGGTCGTTCATGGCTGAGCCTGAGGCCACGCGTTCCCAGGACACATGGCCGTATTGTCCATGCAGGCGTTCTAGCAAACGTGCCTGGACCGGGTTGGCGGGGGCGAAATCGATGTGTCCGCCCTCCGAAGCAAAACTCCGGTAATCCCCCGTGCCGTCTGCCAGCATGAAGGCGAGCCCCAAGCCGGTCCCCGCGCCCGTGATGGCGCGCACGCCATCGGGCTCGGCAGGATACGGATTGAGTGGAACGAGATCGGCCGCCGTGAGCGTCGCCACGCCCGCTGCCGCTGCCTGGAAATCATTTAGAAAATCGACCTCGGCTATCTCCAGGGTAGCCTGCAGTCTACCCACCTCAACCGTCCAGTCGAGATTGGTCAGCACGACCTGTTGCGCATGTTGCGGGCCTGGTAGTGCCAGAACCAGCTTGTCTGGCCGCGCGGCCGTCTGCGCATCGGCGATGAACTGCCGCAACAAGTCCTCCACAGACGCGAAATCGGCGCTGGCATACCGCTTCTCGAAACGCGGGCGCATCGCATCATCCGCTTCACCTGTCGTCCAGGCCAGCCAGCTTTTGGTTCCTCCAATGTCGCCTGCAATCAACTCCATCTCTAAACTATAGGTCAGTACGTGGGTGGCTCATGCGGCGATAGTAATGGATAACGCGTTGGTCGAGGCATCATGCCCCGCCACCCGCGCGTCGGCATACAACCCAGGCAGGATGCGACTGCAAGCCGCTTGCCGAATTCCACCCCCCCACTGGTCGCAGGAATTGAGATTCCAGATCACACCCTCCACGAAGATTTTGTGCTCATACAGCGCGATCAGCATGCCGAGTGCATACGGCGCCAGTTTCCGCAGCAGAGTCGCATTACTGGCGTGATTGCCGTCAAACACCTGGTGTGAACCGAACTGGCCGGCCTGCGCCTGCCCCATCTCTTTCACTGTCTCCTCGCGCGTACGACCGCGCACCAGTGCCTCGGTCTGTGCGAGAAAGTTTGGCAATTACGGCTCGACTCTCTGATGCCGACATAGAACAGGGACAAGGATGTAGCTGAAAAGGTGCCCGGAGGCATCCTTATCTCCTGTTCACGGATTGGTATGTTCCTTGCAGCAGGAAGATACAGGCACGGTGCTGGCAGCGCGATCTTTTAAAGAAACCAGACAACCCATTGTTTTCACTGGGCCTTGATTTGGGATCTCGCGGTCAGCCTGTTCATCGTTCGGCAGTGTCTGGCGAAAACTCGGAGAGGAAGCGATATGCATGTTTTGATCACGGGCGGAGCAGGATTCATTGGATCGCATCTGGCTGCGCATCATCTGGCGCTGGGCGATCAGGTCCTGGTGGTGGACAACCTGAGTACCGGTTCGCTTGCGAACATCGACCCCTTCCGCAGCAACCCCGCCTTTCGCTTTGTCGAAGCCGACATCTTGCACTGGAATGGTCTCGACAAAGCCGCGGCCTGGGCCGGTCGCATCTACCATATGGCTGCGGTCACCGGCATGAAGAAAGTGCTGGAAGACCCAGTGGCCATGATGACGGCAACCATGGGTGGCACGGAACGGATCCTGCGCACCGTTCAGCACGGCGGCTTGAACCCGCAGATCATCATCGCTTCGACCTCGGAGGTATACGGCTTCAACGCCCGCAACAGCTTCTCCGAGATCGACTACATCGTGCTGCCTTCCGCCGGGTGTCTGCGCTGGGTCTGTGCGGTAGCCAAGCTGGCGGACGAGTTTCTCGCCTTGTCCTATGCGCGCCAATACGGCCTGAACATCGTGGTCACACGCTTGTTCAGCACTATCGGACCAAACCAGTCCGGGCATTACGGCATGGTGGCGCCTCGTTTCGTCGGGCAGGCGGTCAACAACGAACCGCTCACCCTCTACGGTGAAGGCAACCAGACACGCTCGTTCTGCGATGTACGCGATGCCGTGGTGGCACTGGATCGTCTCGCTGGATGCCCGGAGGCCTGGGGCGAGGTGGTGAACGTCGGCAACGACCAGGAAATCTCCATTCACGATCTGGCCGTACGGATCGTGCAACGCGCGCACAGCAGGTCGTCGTTGCACTACCTTTCCTACAAGGATGTTTATGGCGAAGAATTCGAGGACGTCACGCACCGACGCCCTGCACTGAACAAACTGCGGGCGCTCACCGGATTCGAGCCGGAATGGAAGTTGAACGACACACTGGACGACCTGATCGAACGCGAAGCCGCGAAGATCCGACGCGTCGCCTGACGATAGACACCCCATGGCCACGACACCCTACTTCATCCTCAGCCCGAACACGCTGTTAAGCCTCATCGGCCTGGCCCACGGGCCGGACAAGACCCTTCCCAACCCGGCCGAGGATTGGCGCAATGCCACCGTCGACGTCGTAATCCCGGCCTTCAACGAGGAAAGCAATATCCCTCTGTGTCTGGCCGCGCTGGCGCGCCAGACTCGCAAGCCCACGCGCATCATCCTGATCGACGACGGCAGCCACGACCGCACCGTCGAATATGCCCAGACCTTCTGCGAACTCAACGGCATGGATCTGATCGCGATCAAGCGCGCGCAGTCCATCGGCAAGACGCCGACCCTGAAGCGTCAATCGCGCGAGTTCGACTCCGACGTCGAATTCATTCTCGACGGCGACACCGTACTGGAATCCGACAACTACATCGATCGCGTCGTCGAGGAGCTCTACAAGGGCGCCGGCATCGCCAGCGCCTGCGGAACCGTGCTGCCGCTGCGCGATCGCGACCGCCACGCCATGCTGAAAACCGAGGCTCTGCAAACCTTTCTGAAATCCCATCCCGAAGCCAGCATTTATCCCAAGAGTGGCTGGTTCCATTATCTTCAGCGCGGCATCACCAACATGTACCGAGACGTGCTGTATTACTTCCTGCAGAAATTCGTGTATCTGGGCCAAGTGACGCTCTTTGGCAGCATTCTCAATCCGGTGGGATGCGCCGTGGCCTACCGTCGCAGCGTGCTGAAGACCATCGTGTTCGACCGCTACGAGCCGATTCTGGGCGACGGCCTCACCCATTCGGAGGACATCTTCATCGGCTTCGCCATGAACGACAACGGTTACCGCAATATCCAGGTGGCCGACGTCTACGCTCGATCGCAGGAGCCGGAAGTCAGCCGGGTGCCGGGGCAGATCCACCTCCAATCCTCATCCTTCCTGCAGTGCTGCTACTACTTCGACGACCTGATGCGCAGCCCGTTCAAGGCCTTCAAGCGCTACCGTCACAATAAGAGGGACGCCGCCAAACAGACGGGCAACCATGCGGACAAACGCGTGCGTTTCGAGCAGTATCGCCAGCCCTTTGGTGCCGACTACACGCGCAAGTACGGCCGTCCGATCGGCTGGGTGCTGTTCTTGTCGGCTTTCGAGAAAGTGGCCTTCCCGACCGCCCTGGTGATCATGATCCTGCTGCAACTGTGGGAACCTCTGGTGATCACGCTGGTGGCGGAATCTGTCGTGGCAACCGGCCTGCTGGTCATGGTCGCCCAGGGGCGCCGACTGGAATATCTTGTCAAAGGCCTGCTGGTGGCGCCGCTACGATATGCCGTCCTGCTGTTCGATCTCGGCGCGATCGGACGGTTTGCCATCGACCGGTGGCTCTTGCGCAACCGACGATGCCGCAAATTGATGCAGCGCCGTTACCTCCAGGGGAAAACGGTGTAGCCATCGCTTGGCATATTGTCTGAATTGGTGAGGCTGTCGCTGTACTGAACGGCGTTCGCCTTCGGATATCGGCCGGGTTCCGGGGCTCGCGAGGTGGATGGCCGGCGATTTGACGACACGCACGCCAACCAGCAGCGGGCGATGTGACGTTTTCAGGCGTGCCGTAACCGACAAAGAATGCTCGGACCTCCCCGGGCGCGGCCGCTTCCAGTGTGATCGCAACCTTGCGTGCCAGCACCCAGCCCCAGGTCACGGCCACCACGGCAATGAAGCAAACAAATTCGCGTGCCATCAGGATGCAGCTTCTGTCCGGTATTAACGCCTGATTGGGGCGGGTGATGGCGACGTTACGCGGCAGGCAGGGATAAACCTTGTGCCCCGGCGCGCGCTGAGCAGGCGCCAGACTTAGATTCCCATCTTCATTCACGAGCGTGTCAGCATGACATCCGACTTTGAGCCTGAAACCCCGGCGACTGGGCCAAATCCGCCCCCGCGGTTAACTAGGTACGGTCGGCGCATCCAGCCAAACTGGCGGAACCTGACCCCAACCGTGAGCGTTGCCATTAATAACCTCGAGTCAAGTTGGGCGATTTTGAATATACTAGGGGGTGGGCTTTTTGTTAAAATGCGCCGGCCACCAAATTCTTGAGGATGAAACTAATGTTCATGAGCAATCCCTTTGCCGAGCTTTCGGCGTCCATATCACCCGCAGTCATGCAGGGTTATATCGTTTTAATGGTCCTGCTGGTAATCGGCGGGACCATACTCGACATGATCCACAAGAAAAGCGCGCAGTATTTTTTCGAAAATTCGAAAAAGGCGCAGAAGAGCGCAAAACGTTCCGTGGGTACTGGAGAAAAAACGTCGATCGCAGTTAAAGTGTTGGCGAAAGAAGTGTTAACGTCCGGCGAATTCTGCAACGTAAGGCGCAGACTTTCTCACCTGTTGATGATGTATGGCTTCATTATCTTCGTCGTAACGACCGCCATTATGATTTTTGGTTACGCTACGCCCACGACGCCTACGCCGACCATCCTGCCACAGCTCTGGCATATCGGCGCTTTGATGCTTTGCGTCGGTGGATACTGGTTCTGGTTCGCTATCCGGGTTGATGTATCTGCAGAAGGCCTGACCTGGTGGCGCTTTGAACGCGCAGATTTATTTATCGTCTCGCTGCTGACCACTGCAACGTTTGCCTTGCTTTGGTCCTATACGCAGTCGAGCGGAATTACCGGATGGTCAACCCTGTTCTTCGTTTTATTCGTCATTGCAAGCACGGCACTTTTTGGCGGCGTACTGTGGTCGAAGTTCGCCCATATGTTCTTCAAGCCCGCTGCGGCTTTTCAGAAACGTGTCACCCGGGCTGATGGCTCCAGAGAGAACTTGCCTCCTGACTACGATCTGACGGATCCTGCAGTGCAAGCAAAATTCCCGGATGTCCCGGAATACATGGGCAAGAACCCAGCTTACATGGGGCACGGGATCAAACGCGAGCCTGCAAACCACTACTGAACACCAGCTTAACTTTTACTTACGTAAAGGAAGGAAATCATGCCAACTTTTGTATATATGACTCGTTGTGATGGCTGCGGACAGTGTGTTGATATCTGCCCATCAGACATCATGCACATTGATAAAACCGTTCGTCGTGCCTACAACATTGAACCCAATATGTGCTGGGAGTGTTACTCCTGCGTAAAAGCCTGCCCTCACCAAGCAATCGATGTGCGTGGTTATGCGGACTTTGCACCACTGGGTCACTCGGTACGTGTGCTCCGTGATGAGGAAAAAGGCACGATTGCCTGGCGCATCAAATTCCGCAACGGCAAAAAAGATATGGAGCTCCTGGCGCCTATCACAACCAAGCCATGGGGAACGGCTATTCCACAACTGGCTGACGCAACTGCACCAAGCAAAGAAATGCGCGACAGTCAGCTATTGTTTAACGAGCCAAAGTATGTACGTCTGGATGACGGCGATTTGCATACGCTGAAATCTAATGGCTTGAAACTTAAAGCAGGGGTGTACTACTAATGGGCTACAAGACAATTATTGAAGACGATATCGATGTTCTGGTCGCAGGTGCCGGCCTTGGCGGCACGGGTGCGGCATTTGAAGCACGATATTGGGGCAAGGACAAAAAGATTGTCATTGCAGAAAAAGCAAACATCGATCGTTCTGGCGCGGTAGCCCAGGGCTTGTACGCGATCAACTGTTACATGGGTACACGCTGGGGCGAAAACAACCCGGAAGATCACGTCCGTTACGCTCGGATGGATTTGATGGGCATGGTGCGTGAGGATCTGGCCTTTGATATGGCACGTCACGTTGACTCCGCTGTCCACCAGTTTGAAGAGTGGGGCCTGCCGCTGATGAAAGACCCGAAAAAGGGTACTTACATGCGTGAAGGACGATGGCAGATCATGATTCACGGTGAATCATATAAGCCTATCGTTGCAGAAGCCGCAAAAAAATCAGCCGACAAGGTGTTCAACCGTGTCTGCGTAACCCATCTGCTCATGGATGATGCCAAAGAGAACCGCGTTGCGGGTGCTGTAGGCTTCAATGTGCGCACGGGTAACTATCACGTCTTCAAGTCCAAGACCGTGATCTGCGGCGCCGGCGGTGCTTCCAACATCTTCAAACCACGCTCAGTCGGTGAAGGTGCGGGTCGTGTATGGTACGCACCGTGGTCATCTGGATCTGCGTATGGTCTGATGATCGAAGCAGGCGCGAAGATGACTCAAATGGAAAACCGTATCGTGCTCGCACGATTCAAGGATGGTTACGGTCCTGTTGGCGCCTACTTCCTGCACCTCAAGACTTACACGCAAAATGGTCTGGGTGAAGAGTATGAATCCAAGTGGTTCCCGGGCCTGACAGAAATGGTTGGTAAAGAATATCTGGATACAGAAGGACAGCACTTGTCCCACAAGCCAATACCGACCTGTTTGCGTAACCATGCCTTTATCTCCGAGGTTAATGCCGGCCGTGGTCCTATCCACATGGTCACCATGGAAGCATTCCAGGATCCTCATCTTGAAGAGATTGGCTGGCACAACTTCCTGGGCATGACCGTTGGTCAAGCAGTGCTTTGGGCTGCCACGGACGTTGATCCCAAATACGAAAACCCTGAATTAACGACTTCTGAGCCCTATGTAATGGGCTCACATGCAACGGGTTGTGGTGCATGGTGCTCAGGTCCTGAAGATGTATCTCCCGATGAATATTTCTGGGGCTATAACCGCATGACCACCGTTGAAGGGCTGTTTGGTGCGGGTGATGCCGTAGGGGGTACCCCACACGCCTTCTCATCGGGCTCTTTTACTGAAGGCCGTCTTGCTGCTAAAGCCGCCTGTAAATATATCGATGATGGCAAAGCTGAAGGCATCCGGGTTTCCGAGAAGCAGATTTCAGATCTTAAAGAGAAGATTTACAAGCCATTGGAGACTTACAGGGTTTATAGCAATGAAGTCGTTGCGGGCTCAGTCAATCCAAACTTCATCAATCCAAGGCAGGGTCTGGATCGTTTGCAGAAACTGATGGATGAGTATTGTGCTGGTTTTGGCGTCAACTACATGACCAACGAAAAACTTCTCCACATCGGCCTTAAGAAGCTTAAAACGCTTGAAGAGGACATGGAGAAAATTGCGGCATCAGACATACACGAACTGTTGCGTGCATGGGAATTAAATCACCGCGTCCGCACTTCTGAAAGCGTGTTCCAGCATACTTTGTTCCGTAAAGAAACGCGTTGGCCTGGTTATTACTATCGTGGTGATGCGATGAAACTGGATGATGAAAACTGGCATGTTCTGACAGTTTCCCACCGTGATCGCAAAACAGGTGAGTACACGATGGAAAAAGCCCCTCTTTACCATCTGGTGAGTGAAGAATAAGGAAAATAGCTGAGCAAGATCAAGAACAGTTTTTAATTGTTTTTAAAAAAGGCCAGCATATTGTTTGTTGGTCTTTTTTTTCTATCGGTTACAGTATGCAGCCTTTTACGAGGGATAGTTCTGCAAACTAATATGGCTTTAGATGACGAATAAGATGATGAATATTATTGAAAAAACAGATGAAGAAATATTAGCGCTGGCACATCCGATGTGGGCTGATCTTGTTAAGTACTCGAATGAACAAAACTATGGCGCTTTCAAAAACAGATGAAGAAATATTAGCGCTGGCACATCCGATGTGGGCTGATCTTGTTAAGTACTCGAATGAACAAAACTATGGCGCTTTCACCCGCAATTTTGCAACTGCCATGTTGATGGGTGCAAATGAAATCGAGATGGGCAAACAGTTTGCGAGAAGTGAATTGACAAAAAACCTGTCTGAAGATTACGAATATCTAGGCATGATACGTCGTGGTGAATATGTAACGGTTCTATATAAACAGAAACATACCAAGAAAGACGGTGAATGGCTCGGTAGACTGGTGCTGGGTTATGAAAAGGACAAGGTAAAAATATTTGGTGCTACGCTGTTTTAAGGAGCCTTAGCAAGCCTTTCGAGTTATGTCAGATACGATCAAAAACGAACAATTCGTTGAATTGAATTATAAGGTCATCGACCAAAAGACCGGTGACGTGCTTGTTACCGTTGATTATCCACTGGGTTATGTTCATGGCGTGAATGATGTCATGTCTGAACAGGTGACAAAACAACTGGACGGTAAAAAAGTCGGCGAT
>CAJDVN010000005.1_pt1 | contig 19706 bp, 16 predicted proteins | sample 7391301 | NCBI WGS metagenome assembly CAJDVN01 (sample SAMEA7055705, study PRJEB34461) | soil metagenome | biome: terrestrial ecosystem; feature: Peninsula; material: soil | place: Antarctica | collected 2016 | reverse complement strand
CCTGATCGACGTCTGCGGCCGGCTCACGGCAGCGGTCAAAGCCGATCAACAGATTACGCCGGCCAGTGAGTGGCTACTCGACAACTTCTACCTGGTGGTCGAGCAGATCCGCACCACCCAGCGCCACCTTCCCAAGGGCTACAGCCGGGAATTGCCGTGTCTGCTGGACGGTCCTTCGGCCGGATTGCCACGCGTATACGACATCGCACTGGAAGTCATTTCGCACGGCGATGGTCGGGTCGACACGGAAAGTCTCAGCCGTTTCGTTGCCGCATATCAGACGGTCTGCCCGCTTAAGCTGGGCGAGCTATGGGCCATCCCCATCATGTTGCGGCTGGCGTTGATCGAGAATCTGCGGCGCGTGGCCGTCCGCATCGCCGCCGGCCAGGTCGATCGCAATCTCGCTGGCACGTGGGCGGACAAGATGAAGGCGGTCGCGGACAAAGACCCGAAGAACCTGGTGCTGGTGATCGCCGACATGGCGCGCTCAAATCCACCGATGTCGATCCCTTTCATCTCGGAATTAACACGCCGGCTGCAAGGGCACGGCCTCGTCCTCGCCTTGCCGCTGACCTGGATCGAACAGGTGCTGGCCGAGTCAGAGCTGACTATCGAGCAACTGGTGCAATCGGGGAACCAGCAGCAGGCTGGCGATCAGGTGTCCATCAGCAACAGCATCGGCAGCCTGCGCTTCCTGTCCACGATGGATTGGCGCGAGTTCGTCGAAACCATGAGTATTGTCGAGCGGACGTTGTGCGACGATCCGGCCGGTGCCTACGGCGAGATGGATTTCGCCACCCGCGACCACTATCGCCATGTGATCGAACGGATTGCGAAGCACAGCCGGCTCTCGGAGACCGAGGTGGCATCGAGCGCAATCCAGCTCGCGCAGGAAGCCCAGGCGGACGATCGAGATGACGGCGAACGCGCGGCACATGTCGGCTTCTACCTGATTGACCGCGGCCTGGACACACTCGAAGCACTCGCACAGACGCGCCTGTCAGCAGCAGAATCGCTCACGAACCTGGGGAAACGGCGCCCGCTGGCTGTGTATCTCGGTGCCATCGCGTTGCTCACACTGCTTTTCAGCGCGGGCCTGACAGAAATGGCACACGTCCAGGGCGTATCCGGCGCGTGGCTGGTGTCGATCGGCCTGCTCGCACTGCTCTCCACCAGTCAGTTGGCACTGTCTTTGGTGAATTGGCTGGCGAACCTATTTGTACCGCCACATCCGCTGCCACGCATGGATTTCTCCGCCGGAATTCCCGCGCAATCGCGGACCCTGGTCGTCGTGCCGACCATGCTCACCAGTTCGCAGAACGTCGACGACCTGGTCGAAGCGCTGGAAGTGCGCTTTCTGGCAAACCGGGACAGCAATCTGGTGTTTGGCCTGCTGACCGACTTTCTCGACGCTAACGAAGAAACCTTGGCCGAGGACGAACCGCTGCTGCAGCAAGTCCAGGCGCGTATCGAGGCGCTGAACGAACAATATGGGAGCGACGACGCGAGCCCGTTTTTTCTGTTTCACCGCCCGCGTCGCTGGAATTCGAAGGCACGACTCTGGATGGGTTACGAGCGCAAGCGCGGCAAGCTGTCCGACCTGAATGCCTTGCTGCGCGGCGACGCCGGCGAACGCTTTTCGCGCATCGTCGGCGAAACAAGTTTCCTCGCGAACATAAAGTACGTCATCACTCTGGACACGGACACACAACTCCCGCGCGACGTCGCGCGCGAGTTGGCTGGCGCCATGGCGCATCCGCTGAATCGCCCCTATTACGACGCAAAGCTGCAGCGCGTGTGCGAAGGCTACGGCATTCTTCAACCACGGGCCAGCGTGAGCCTGGAAGGTGCCAATCGTTCGCGCTATGCGCGTTTTTTCAGCGGCGAGCCCGGCATCGACCCCTACACCCGCGCCATCTCCGACGTCTATCAGGACCTGTTTGGCGAAGGCTCGTTCGTCGGCAAGGGTATCTATGAGGTGGACACATTCGAACGGGCGTTGAATGATCGGTTTCCGGAGAACAGGATTCTCAGCCACGATTTGCTGGAAGGTTGCTACGCACGCGCAGGCTTGCTGAGCGATGTACACGTCTACGAGGATTACCCGGCGCACTACAGCCAGGACGTGAGCCGCCGTCATCGCTGGATACGCGGCGACTGGCAATTGCTGGGCTGGCTGTTTTCGCGCGTGCCCGGCCCCGGCAAGTACCGACTGAAGAACCCGCTGTCGTGGCTGTCGCAATGGAAACTCCTGGACAACCTGCGACGCAGCCTCGTGCCGACGGCATTGACGCTGCTGTTGCTGCTCGGCTGGACGGTCCTTGCCGCACCGGGGTTCTGGACCTTGGTGGTGATCGGCATCTTTCTGATTCCCCCCCTGCTCGCCTCGGTGGTGGAACTCTTTCACATGCCACGTGAGGTGCTGCTGCGCCAGCACCTTGCCGCCGCGCGCGATGCAGCCGGCCAGCGTCTGGCACAAGCGGCCTTTACCCTGGCTTGCCTCCCCTACGAAGCCTGGTTCAGCCTGAATGCAATCGTCCTCACCCTCGGGCGCATGCTGTTCAGTCATCGACGGCTGCTCGAATGGAATCCATCCGGCGAGGCGGCGCGCAACAGCCGCATCGATTTTGCCGCCACCTTGCGCACTATGTGGATCGCACCGCTGATTGCCCTGGCCGCCACGTTCACGCTACTGCTGTTCAATCCTGCTGGGCTTGCGGTCGCCGGGCCGATCCTGCTGCTGTGGCTGGGTTCGCCCGTGATTATCTGGTGGATCGACCAACCGCTCCGACGCACCGAAGTCAGGCTCACACCTGAACAAACTATTTTTCTGCACAAGGTCACGCGCAAGACCTGGGCCTTCTTCGAGACTTTTGTCGGTCCGGACGACCATTGGCTGCCGCCGGACAACTATCAGGAATATCGGGGCGCTTCGGTTGCACACCGTACCTCGCCGACCAACATGGGAATGGCGCTGCTTGCCAACCTGACGGCCTACGACTTCGGCTACATCCCGGCCGGGCAACTCGTCGTGCGCACGGCACATTCCCTCGACACCATGCAAAATCTGGAGCGGCATCGCAACCACTTCTACAACTGGTACGACACCCAAACACTGAAACCGTTGCACCCGACCTACGTTTCGACCGTGGACAGCGGCAACCTCGCAGGCCACCTGCTGACCTTGCGGGCGGGTCTGCTCGCACTTGCCGACGACCGGATTGTGAGTGTGCGCTGGATCGACGGGCTGCAGGACACACTCGGGATCTTGATGGATAGCGTGGAAAACCCGCGGTCAGAACTGCTCGCTCAGATACATGCGGATATCGAATTACTATGCCGCGCCAGGCCTACCACGCTTGCGCTGGTCTGGCAGAGCCTCGAGCAACTGGTCAGACGCACGGCAGAATTTGCCGACAGCCCCGAGGCTGCGGCCCTCAAGCCGTTGCAAACCGGGCGTGTGCGCGAGGCGGCCGCGGAAAAAAGACGCGCAGAATCCCGAGTGTATCTCGAAGCCGATGAGGATTCCGCGTACCGCCCAAGCCTCGACCACGCCACCCGCGTCGTTTCCGAGACCCCTTCTGAGGCTGATACGATCTGGTGGGCGCGGGCACTGGCCCAGCAGTGCCGCACTGCCCTCGATGACTTGTCGTTTCTCGCCCCGTGGCTGTTGCTCCCGGCAGCGCCGAACGAGCTCCGCGATGCGTTCGGATTCGATGCCATCCCGACCCTGCGTGAACTGGCACGCATCGAGGACGCATGGTTGCCAACCATCGAGCGCCGGCTCACCCCGGACACGGCGCCGGCGGAACGCGAATGGCTGCAGGCATTTCAACACGGCATCACGCAAGCTGGCCAGCGCGCCACCGAGCGGATTGGGATGATCGAACGGCTTGCGCACCAATCGGGTGTATTCGCCGATATGGAGTACGACTTCCTGTACGACAAGGCGTCGCGCCTGTTGGCAATCGGCTACAACGTGGACGAGCTGCGGCGGGATGCGAGTTACTACGACCTGCTGGCTTCCGAGGCGCGTCTGATCAACTTCGTCGCCATCGCGCAGGGCCATGTGCCGCAGGAGAGCTGGTTTGCGCTGGGACGTCTGCTCACGACCGCCGGCGGCGAGCCGGTCCTGTTGTCGTGGAGCGGATCGATGTTCGAGTACCTGATGCCGCTTCTGGTGATGCCGAACTACGACAACACGCTACTCGACCAGACCTACAAGGCGGCGGTCGCGCGGCAGATTGAATACGGGCGGCAACGCGGTGTCCCCTGGGGCATGTCGGAATCCGGCTACAACCTGGTCGACGTCCATTTCAACTACCAGTACCGAGCATTTGGCGTGCCCGGCCTGGGACTCAAACGCGGACTTGCCGACGATCTCGTCATCGCACCGTATGCAACGGCAATGGCGTTGATGGTGGCGCCCGAGGCGGCGTGCCAGAACCTGCAGCTGCTCAGCGCGGAAGGACTTGAAGGAAAATTTGGCTTCTATGAAGCCGTCGACTACACCCCGTCGCGGCAACGGCGTGGCGAATCGCGCGCCGTAGTGCGATCGTACATGGCACATCACCAGGGAATGAGTCTGCTCTCGCTGGCCTATCTGCTGCTGGGGCAACCCATGCAGAAACGCTTCGAGTCGGACCCGCTGTTCCAGGCCACCCTGCTGCTGCTGCAGGAACGGATTCCCCGGGCCACGGCGCCGTTTCCGCAGACGGCCCAGTTTTCCGACATCCGTCCCACTGCCACGGCGGTGGCGCCGCCGATACGTGTGTTCAACAACGCTAACACGCCCGTACCGGAAGTGCAGTTGCTGTCCAACGGCCGATATCACGTCATGGTCACCAATGCCGGCGGCGGCTACAGCCGCTGGAAGGATCTTGCCGTCACGCGCTGGCGCGAAGACACGACCTGCGACGCATGGGGCACGTTCTGTTATCTGCGCGACGAAAGTAGCGGCGAGGTCTGGTCCACTGCGTATCAGCCGACACGGAAACAACCACAGAATTACGAAGTAATCTTCTCCGAGGGGCGCGCCGAATTCCGTCGCCGCGATTTCGATTACGAAACCCATACCGATATCGTCGTGTCGCCGGAAGACGATATCGAACTACGTCGTACCCACATCACCAACCGCGCCAGGACGCGTCGAACGCTCACTGTGACGAGTTACGCCGAAGTGGTGCTGGCCGTTGCCGTTGCTGATGAACTGCACCCAGCCTTCAGCAATCTGTTTGTGCAGACCGAGCTCGTCGAGGAACACCACGCGATACTCTGCACGCGCCGGCCGCGCTCGCGTACCGAGGCGACGCCATGGATGTTTCATCTGATGGCCGCCCACGGTGCGAACGTCGACGCCATTTCCTATGAGACCGACCGCATGCAGTTCATCGGTCGCGGCCACACCGCCGCCGATCCGGAGGCTTTAGGCGGCGCGCTTTCGGGCAGCCAGGGTTCGGTGCTGGATCCGATAGTCGCCATCCGCTATGTCGTCACGCTCGACCCGAATCAGACGATTGTCATCGACATGGTGAGCGGCATGGCCGACACCCGCGATGCCGCACTCGACCTGGTCGAGAAATATCAGGATCGACGGCTCGCCGACCGCGTCTTTGATCTTGCCTGGACCCACGCCCAGGTAGTCTTGCGCCAGCTCAATGCCAGCGAAGCCGATGCGCAACTCTACGGGCACCTGGCCAATTCCGTGCTCTATGCCCATGCGTCGTTGCGCGCCGAGGCCAGCACGCTAATGCAGAATCGCCGCGGACAATCCGGCCTGTGGGGCTACGCCATTTCCGGTGACCTGCCTATCGTGCTGCTGCAGATCGGTGACGGTGCCAATATCGAACTGGTGCGGCAACTGGTGCAGGCCCATGCCTACTGGCGCCTGAAGGGTCTGACGGTGGACCTGATGATCTGGAACGAAGATCGCGCCGGCTATCGTCAAGTGCTCCAGGAGCAGATCACTGATCTGATCGGAGCGGGAATTGAAGCGCATGTCATCGATCGGCCGGGCGGCATCTTCGTGCGATCGGGGGAGCAGATTTCGAACGAGGACCGCATTCTGTTCGAATCGGTTGCACGCGTCATTCTCAGCGACAGCCGCGGCACGCTGGTTGAACAGATCAACCGCCGCAGCCTTCGGGACGTGCGCATACCGCGCCTGCAACCGACCCGTAAGCACCTCGCCGACCCGCCGGCCGATAGTGCCTTGCCGCCTCGCAATCTCATGCTGCACAACGGGCTGGGCGGTTTTACGCCCGACGGGCGCGAATATGTCATTACGACCACGGCCGGGCAGGTGACGCCTGCGCCATGGGTCAATGTGATGGCGAACCCGCATTTCGGCACGGTCATTTCCGAGAACGGTCAGGCCTATACGTGGAGCGAGAACGCGCACGAGTTCCGCCTCACCCCATGGCACAACGACCCCGTGTCCGATGCCGGCGGCGAAGCGTTTTATCTGCGTGACGAGGAAACCGGCCATTTCTGGTCACCGGCGCCGCTCCCGGCCCGCGGCACGAACGCGTATGTCAGCCGTCACGGATTCGGCTATAGCGTGTTCGAATACACGGAGGGTGGCATCGTCTCCGAACTGTGGGTCTACGTGGCACTGGATGCAGCAGTCAAGTTCTCGGTTCTGAAGGTGCGCAATGCTTCGGGCCGCGCGCGGCGACTCTCCGCCACCGGCTATGTGGAATGGGTGCTGGGCGATTTGCGGCCGAAATCGACGATGCACGTGACCACCGAAGTGGACGCCGACAGCGGGGCGCTGTTCGCACGTAATCCGTACAACACGGAATTCGCCGACCGTATCGCGTTCTTCGACGCAGACGGGGACAATCGTACGATCAGTTGCGACCGCGCCGAGTTCATCGGGCGCAACGGTTCACTGACCAATCCCGCAGCAATGGCGCGCGTGCGGCTGTCCGGCAAGACGGGGGCCGCACTCGATCCCTGCGCCGCGATTCAGGTCAGTTTCGGTCTGGCCGCCGGCGAAGAACGCGAGATCGTCTTCCGTCTGGGGCAGGCCGGCCGGCGCGACGCCGACGACGCGCGCGATCTGGTGCGCCGCTTCCGCGGATCGGCTGCCGCACATACTGAGCTCAAGGCAGTGTGGCAGTACTGGAACCATACCCTCGGCGCAGTGCAGGTGGAGACCCCGGATGCGGGACTCAATGTACTGACCAATGGCTGGCTGATCTACCAGACGCTCGCCTGTCGCCTGTGGGCGCGCAGCGGCTACTATCAATCAGGGGGCGCCTTCGGTTTCCGCGACCAGTTGCAGGACGTGATGGCGCTGATCCACGCCGAGCCGCAGCGCGTGCGCGAGCAATTGCTGCTTGCCGCCGCACATCAATTTGTCGAAGGCGATGTGCAGCATTGGTGGCATCCGCCGTCGGACCGCGGCGTGCGCACCCATTGTTCCGACGACTATCTGTGGTTGCCGCTGGCGGTGTGCCGCTATGTGCTCTCTACCGGCGATACCGGCGTACTGGAAGAGTCTGTCGGCTTCCTTGAAGGTCGACCGGTCGGCTACGGGGAGGACTCATATTATGACCTGCCGGGTCACGCCGCCGAGTCGGCCAGTTTGTATCAGCACTGTGTGCGCGCCATCCAGTACGGCCTGAAATTTGGCGAATATGGTCTGCCGCTGATCGGCTCGGGCGACTGGAACGACGGAATGAACTTGGTGGGCCTGCACGGCAAGGGCGAAAGCGTCTGGCTCGGTTTCTTCCTGTACGACGTGCTGATCCGCTTCATCGAACTGGCCGAGCGTAAGGGCGATGTGGCCTTCGCCGAACAGTGCCGCAGCGAAGCCGACCGGCTGCGCCAGCACATCGAGCAGAACGGCTGGGATGGCGCCTGGTACCGCCGCGCCTACTTTGACGACGGCACCCCGCTGGGCTCGGCGGGCAATGTCGAATGCCAGATCGATTCGATTTCGCAAAGCTGGTCGGTCCTCTCAGGCGCGGGCGACCCCGATCGTTCGCGCCAAGGCATGGACGCCGTGTATGCGCGCCTGGTGCGGCGCGACCACGGACTGATCCAGCTCCTCGATCCACCCTTCGACACCTCGGACATGGACCCCGGCTACATCAAGGGCTATGTTCCCGGCGTGCGCGAGAACGGCGGGCAATACACCCATGCCGCCATCTGGACGATCATGGCGTTTGCCGCCTTGGGCGACAACCAGCGCGCATGGGAATTGCTGGCCATGATCAATCCGGTGAATCACGGCAAATCGGCGGCCGGCGTGGCAGTGTACAAGGTAGAGCCCTACGTCGTCTCTGCCGACGTCTATGCGGTGTCTCCGCATGCGGGCCGCGGCGGCTGGAGCTGGTACACCGGTTCCGCCGGCTGGATGTACCGCCTGATCGTCGAGTCCCTGCTCGGTCTGCGGCTGGACGTCGACAAGCTGCATTTCGCGCCCTGTCTGCCTGCGGACTGGCAGACATTCAAGCTGCATTATCGCTACCGTGAGACCGTCTACCATATCGACGTCTCGCAGACGGAGACCGCCGATGCGGCGCAGCACGGCGCGATGCGCGTCACGGTGGATGGTGCCGACCGTCCCGATCAGACCATTCCCCTGATCGACGATCACCGGGAGCATGCGGTCAAGGTGAGCATCACGATACCGCCTCAAGCGCATCAATGACGGGTCAGACGAGTCTGCTTCGCGGAGTCAGGCGGGCGCTTGCCGCTCAGCAGAATGAGATATCGCCCGTCAACCCTGCTTCTGCGCAGAAGCGTTCCCGCGTCCAAAAAACAGGGCGCCTAACAACCAGGTCCGGCACGAAGAGCTGGGCAGCCGGTCCTGCCCCGCGACTACCCAGAGCACCCAGATGATTGCTCCAGCACGCTTGCTTGTCCTCGGCTGCCTGCTTGCCGCCATCAGCCTCAACGTCCGGGCTCAGGATCTGCCGCCGCTCTCCCATACGGCGACGGGTGGCGACACAGACTACACCATCAAGCGAGGCGATTCCCTGACAGCCATCGGCGCCCGGTTCGGCCTGGAGACCCGACTTCTGGCCCGGCAGAACGGTCTGTCTTATGACAACACCATAATCCACCCCGGACAGCACCTGCGCGTTCACCATCTCCACATCGTCCCGACGACGCTTGAAGACGGCATCCTCATCAACCTGCCGCAGCGCATGCTGTTCAACTTCAGTCAGGACAAGCTGGTTTCCGCCTACCCGGTCGGTCTGGGCAAACCGAGCACGCCCACCCCACAGGACGACTTCGAAATCGTCACACGGCAGGCGAACAAGACCTGGCTGGTGCCGAAATCGATTCAGGAAGAAATGCAGCGCGAAGGGAAGGCCGTGCTGGAAGAAGTGCCACCCGGCCCCACCAATCCCCTGGGCAAATACTGGCTCGGTCTGAACCTGTGGGGCTACGGCATCCACGGCACCATCGCGCCGGCGAGTATCTACCACTTCCAGAGCCATGGCTGCATCCGCTTGCATCCCGATGATATTGAGGAACTTTTTAACGATGTGCAGATCGGAATTCGGGGACGTCTTATTTACCAGCCGGTTTTGCTGGCGGTTATCGGGGACGGCCGCATCCTGCTCGAAGTCCATCGGGACATTTACAAGAAGGGAATCGACCCTGCGCAGACCGTGCGCAACATGGCTGAAGCCAACGGCTTGAGCCATGTCATCGATTGGCCTAAAGTAGGCGCAGTGATTGCGGCGCAGGACGGGCTGGCCGAGGAAGTGGGTCGCCTGCCAGCCAACACATTGAAAGGGCAACCATGAAGCGCACCATTGACCGACGCAAATTTCTCAAACTGGGGCTTCTGGCGGCCGCGATGCCGCTGTCGGCATCTGCCAGTACATGGCTGGTCGCGCCCGAGCGCCGACTGAGTTTCCACAACCTGCACACCGGTGAAAATCTCACTCTGCCCTACTGGGTGCAGGGCGAGTACGTTCCGGACGCACTTGCCGAGATCAACCACGTCCTGCGTGACTATCGCACCAACCAGGTGGCGGCCATCGATACCCGCTTGCTGGACCTGCTCGATCGCGTCAAGGCCGAACTCGGCACCGCCCAGCCCTTCCAGGTTATTTCCGGCTACCGCTCCCCTGCCACCAACAACATGCTGTCGGCGCGCTCCTCGGGCGTCGCCAAGCACAGCCTGCACATGGACGGCCAGGCCATTGATATCCGCCTCCCCGGCGTGGCGCTGGCCGACCTGCGCAAGACCGGACTCGCGCTGAAAGGCGGCGGCGTCGGCTACTATCCCGCCTCCAACTTCGTACATCTGGACGTCGGGCGCGTACGGGCCTGGGGCGGCTAAAACTGCACGACAGTCTCGCTGACCGCAGCCGTTCGGTTTGCGGTCAGCGGACACGTCTCATGGGTATCGATGCATACCCATCAAAAAGTTTCCTATAACGAGGTAAGACCCTGTGCCGACCTGGCTTGGTTGACTGATCCCGCTCGCTTGCATTCGAAGGAGGACTGGCATGACCCCTACCCGTGACCCTCGCCCGGCGGCCTATTTCATCATCCTGCTCGGACTCGGGCTGGCCGGCGTCGCATCCATGGTTCCCTTCTATCATGACACGACGTATCTGCTCAAACCTGGCATCCTGCTGGCCGTGCTAATGCCTTTCCTGCTTTATGGCCTGTTCATCGAAAACCTGCGTGGCCCATGGCTGATCGGCACGGGCTTGCTGCTACTTGCTGCCAATCTGGTATTGGTCGCTTCCGAGCGCTACGTCCACTATGTTGGCATAGCGAGCTACGCCGGCTACGCGGACAACCTGAGCTATTACGTCGGCATAGCGAACAACGGGCGCTATGCGGGCTACGCGGACAACCTGATCTACTGGGTACCAACGCTCATAGCCGTGATAGTGCTGCCAATCGCCTATTGGCTGGGGCGGCACCCCGACGAGGCGGCAGCATCCGGCACACCTTTATCCAGCTAGTGAGCGCGCTGGCTGGATGGGCACCATCCCGTTTGTATTCAGACCATGCGTGGCTATAGTGAGTCGATGACGGATCCCTGAAGCCGTGTGTTTCATCAGGATTCATCCACTTTTCCTGCAACCCAAACGACCAAGGACACTATGTTCGGCCCATACAATCACGGATGGATGTTGGATGGAGGGCTTGGGATGCTGTTCGGCGGCGTGTGGATGCTCCTGATGTGGGGCATCCCTCTTCTGCTCGTCATCGCCTTGCTGAAATATCTGTTTTTCAGGCCGCGCGACGGGAGCGGCCCCGACATCCAGCCGGAGCGGAAAACGCCCCTCGACATCCTCAAGGAAAGCTATGCGCGTGGTGATATCGGCCGCGACGAGTACCTTCAGAAACGCGACGACCTTCTGGAAAAATAGGCGACACGTGTGGTTACCGGACTGCTTCCCCAATCCTTCTCCTGAAAGGAGATTGCCATGAACACCACGCGACGTATCAGCCGGCTCGCCGCCTTCGGTCTTGCTGTCCTCTTGAGCTTAACCGCCTCGGCCGTTATGGCCGCCGACTCCACTGCGCCCCCGCAATATAGGCCTGGCATGATGGGGGGCTATGGCGGACACGGAATGGGCCCCGGCATGATGGGCGACGGCTACGGATCCGGCATGATGGGGCCCGGCATGATGGGCGGCGGCATGATGGGGCCGTGTTGGGGCAGCGAGCTTGACCTGACCCCGGAACAGCAGGCCAGGATCAACAAGATCCACGACGAGACCCGCAAGTCGAACTGGGCCCTGATGGGTGAGATAATGGATCAGCAGGCCAGACTGCGCGATCTGAATCTGGCGCCGAAGCGGGATGATGCCGCCATCGACGCGGCCCACAAGGAATTCGGCAAGCTCCGGCAACAAATGTACGGCGCCGCAATGGCGGCGCATCAGCGCATGGAGGCCGTGCTCACCAAGGAGCAGCAGGAGAAACTGCGCAACTTTGCACACAGGGGCTGGGCACCCAGTCCCGAAAAATGAGCGGACCGGCCTGCTCGCGTCACACCAATCTCAAAAATATTTCGATGCCGTTGTAGCGGAAGACGCATCCGCTCAGCACCCTCTGCAGTTTGGCCACCGGGGTACGCATACCGCGCACGCTCTGCGTCGGGGCGAGCATCACATCCGGACCACCCATGCAGGTGCCCAACCAGCCCGGATACAGAAGCGGGACGCCGATGCGGCGCGCATGCATGCGGAGTCTCTCTTCATGGAGACTTTCAACGCCGCCGTGCTGGAACGGCAGGCTCGGCTTTACTGGAACGATACTGCCCCGAAAAAGAGGCTTCGCCATGAAGGAAATTCTGCCCGGCATGTTTCATTGGAAGACCTTCCACGAAGGCATCCAGGCCTACGTCCATTCCTATTACACCAACGCCACCGATCCGTCCGTGCTGATCGATCCGCGTGTACCGGCACAGGGCATCGAATGGTTTGCCTCACACGGTGTGCCGCAGCATATCTATCTGACCAACCGTCACCACTACCGCCACAGCGACCGCTTCGCCGAACGCTACGGCGCGCAGATCTGGTGTCACGGGGACGGCGTGCACGAATTCATCCGCGGTGAAAAGGTGCGGGGCTTCAAGCACGGCAAGACCCTGCCCGGTGGCGTGCTGGCCCTCAAGGTGGCGGCGCTATGTCCCGAGGAAACCGCGTTTTATCTGCCGCTGCACGGCGGCATCCTGAGCCTTGGCGATTCCATTGTGCGCGCACGGGGCCGGCTCGACTTCGTGCCGGATGCCTACATGGGCGACGACCCGGAAGGCGTCAAGCGCGGCCTGCGTAAAGCATTTCTCAAGCACCTGCACGAACGCGAATTCGATCACCTGTTGTTCGCCCACGGCGCACCCTGGATCGGCGGCGCCCGAGCGGGCCTGCAGACCTTCCTCGACCGGCTCGAACTGTAGCGGGCCAGCACGGGCAGCCTAAAAAACAGGGGCCAGGCAATGCCTGGCCCCTGTTCACGATGCGCGATCCGCCTACATGCGGCCCAAATCGTCGATGGCATCGACTACGATGCCAGTGCCGATTGCGATCATCAGGATATCGCTGGCTACCCGCACATATTTATGTCCGGCAGGCGGCGCGCCGAGGTTCACCACAACGCGCCGGGGCAGATCGTAGAACACGACGTCACGCGGCAACGGCCGGCCACGATGCCATTTTTTGGCCTGCCCGGGCGGCATACAGCCATTGTGTTTTTTCGCGAGTCCCGGCGGGCAATGCCCACGCTTGAATCGGTCTGCGTAATACTCACGCACGACCGCACGCTGGCGATCGCCGAAATACACGTTCACGCGGACGTCGCCGCGCGCCTCCCTGCGGTCACCGTCGTGGCCACCCTTCGTAGCCTTGTCCGACTTGCCATGGCCGGCCCAGTCTGGCTTGTCGGCCAGGACCGGACCGGCCGCGAAGAGGCCCGTCACGAACAGGGCAAGGGCAATGTGTCGTTTCATGGTTGCTTGCATGGTGTCTCCAGACATTGTGACGTTGACAGAATCGTACACGACACTCGACCGTGTCTATCTAGCCACTGAACACCCGCGCCAAGATGATCGCGTACTCGATCAGGGTCGCAGACAAAACCTGGCTGCGGCCACGACACGCGCCATCCCTTCCGATAGCTTCGCGGGCATTTTGATGAGGGTGTTTTTGCCTGCGTCGTTGAGTCCGAGCAGGCCAAAGCTTCCACCGTAGGGACCTACGAGGCTCACCCGATCGACCACGGTGAATGCATCAAAGCGTCTGGTCAGTTGAAAAGTCTCGATTACACAATCATCGGCTGCGTCATCGGCTGCGTGCTACGCAACTTTTTTTGCATCGCTCATGACGCTGGATTCCCTCTCATCACCGCCGCACTCAAACCAGATCGACCAGCCTCCGCACAGCCATCCCCGTCAGCGCGAGCACCCCGCACGGCACCCATATCCAGCGCACTTCTGAACGCAGCACATACAGGCCGTACCGTGAGAAAAGTTCGGATGGACGCAGCGGCGACACCTCGATCACCCGCCACGGCAGGAAATACCGCCGACTGGAAAATGGCGCAAAGAGTGCGACGCCGAGCCCGCCGTTGGTCAGTGAATCCACCAGCCCATGCGACGCCGCGCTCAGCAGCAACACCCAGAACGCGATCGACACATCTGACCCCAGTGCCGGCGCAAGCAGCGCACCCACACCTGCCAGCGCCACGGCAAACACCAGCGAGTGAGTGATGCCGCGATGGCCGAACGGATGATCGTAGGGAATGCCCAGCCACAGCCCCAGTGCGTCGAGATCGGGTAGCGTCGCACAGACCAGCGCCAGCACCATGAGTCCCGGCGGCACGATGTCCGGACCCAGCCCCAGGCTCAGCGCCAGCGGCACGGCAAGATGAGAAAGTGGTGTCGCCAAGCGCGTCAGCTAAGCCGGCATCAGTCGGACGAATGCGAATTACGGCTTACGTCCGGGCTCGGCACAGCGGATGATCGCCTCGTTGGTCTTCAACTTCAGGCAACGGCGCATGTCGCTTCCCTGTCGCCGTTGCGTCTTGCTCGGCGCCATCTGCGCCGGCGCTGTGGCTTGGGCCGTGGCTTGTGCTTCAGCGGTGTCGGTCGGTGGAGCGACCGGTGTAGCGTCCTGCGCCAAGGCAAGATTAGCCGCGCACAACAGCGGCAGTGTCATCAATCCAATTTTCATTTTCATATGGCCTTCCCTGATGATTCGTGAACTTGAAGGCGTCGGAGCCGTAGATAAATCTCTTCAATCCGGCTCAAGACTCATATCAACAGACGCTGAGCCCGCAACGTCATCGCACCCACCACGTCAGCCCGACCACCACACTCAGGCAGACCAGGCAGATCAACAGGATCTTGACGAATTGGGGCATGGGCCGAGGCTGCGGCCGCTATTTATCGTTGCCGGCAGGATAACCCACCGAGTGTGCAAGTGTGATGCGCTGATGTGGACCCAGCCCCAGGGCGGCGCCTAGCGCGTCGCGATCGATCAGGCCGCGCACCACCGCGGCGAGTCCGGCTGACGCGCAATAAAGATACACATTCTGGGCGATGAAACCGGCATCGGTTGCGCTGTAGAACGTCGCGCGTTCCGCGTCGGCCTCACTCATCCGGTCAAGGTCCGCCACGTACACCAGGTTCAGCGGCGCGGTTGCCACAAACTCCTGCACACCCGTCAGCGGGCGAAGATCCTGCAGTGATCGCGAGCACATCGATCTCGCGCCAGTCGCGTGCCGTCGGCGCCGTGCGCTGTCCTGTACCCGCGCGGTTCACGCCATTCGCTGCCCACAACAAATTCGACAGCTCTTGCAGCGGCAATGCCCTGCCATCGAATTCACGCGCCGAATACCGCGCCGTCAGTGCCTGCATCAAGGGCATGCCACCCATCTTCTCGGGTGGGGGCAGATTGATCGCGCCGATTTCCGGCGCCTTTACCGTTTCTATCGTGCTCATCGTCCGCACCTCATGTCAATTGCGCGCTTGCCAAGCAAGGCTTCTCTCACTCTAGACGGTTTATGCACTCAGATCGGCCGCTTGCCCTTGCAATCCGGGTGGCGGATACAACTCCAGAACACCTGGCCCGCCCGGCTGCCCCGCTTGGCCTTGCGCTTCACCATTCGGCTCTGGCATTCGGGACAGAACGGCGCACCGATCGTCGAGGTACTGAGCGGGTCGCGGAAAAAACGGGGCGGCATGGTCACACCCCTGATCAGCGCATGCAGCGCCTTGCCGTCCATCAGCTCGATGTTTTTGCCCTTGGCAAACGCAAGCGCTTCATCCGTAAAGACGCCGGAGGTCACCACGAACCCGCCAGGCGCACTTCGGGCCGCCATCACCCCATAAAGTTCGCGCACAATGCGTACGCCCACGCGGATCGCTCGCCACTGCGTGCATTGCACCAGGAAAAGCTCACCGTTCTTCTTCAAGGCAAGGTCGACTCCGCCATCGGGGCCGCCGCCGGTTGCCGTCACCGAATAGCCCTGGCGCCGGAACGCCTCGCCCACCAGTGCCTCGAACTGCTTCCAGTTCATGTCATTCAACGCGGCATGCCCCGGACTTGCCGCTATCGTCTTGTGCAATGTGTGGCGTGTGTAGCGGCTATAGGCAGACAGGCCCGCCGCCACCAGGAACACGAAGGGCAACAGATACTGGCCCACACTGGCCAGTGTCCTGAAAACAGTCTGGTTGCCAAAATCGCCTATCTTTCCGGGCTGGACGACCGCCGTCACTTCGTGGATCGCGAGGCTGTGCAATCCGAAATACGCGACAAGCGCGAGCGCCACCCCCACCCACCAGGGCAGTTTGCCAGTGATCTCGATCAGACCTTCGACGGGATTTTGTTTATGACGCGCCATGGTTTTTATAGGTTTGTAACGAGCCATGGACTCATTAGTTCGAATCCGCCAACGGTATTCCGGACTCAGGAAACCATTCGACCCCGAGCTCTTTATTGCGCATTGCCAGAGATTACCAGCGCTTGATCAACCCCGGTATACCGGGTTGCCACCGGGCAGGCTATATGAACGCTTCCTTTTCCCGTGCACGGCGGTGTTTCAGCGGTTAATTTCCCCGGCCACGCTCATAATCCCTTCCCGTTGCGGATCACGCCGACGGCGATGCCTATGCCTTCGATGACCAATTCCTGGCGCGTGAGATCAACGATGATCGGCTCGAAGTCGGGGTTTTCCGGCAGCAGTCGCACCGTGTTGCCGCGTTGCTGGAAGCGCTTGACCGTGACCTCGTCACCGATACGCGCCACCACGACCTGTCCCGCCTTGGCCTCAGTGCTGCGATGCACCGCGAGCAGGTCGCCGTCCAGGATGCCGGCATCTTTCATGCTCATGCCGCGCACCTTAAGCAGATAGTCTGCGCGTGGGCTGAACATCGCTGCATCGAACTGGTAGTGCCGCTCGATGTTTTCCTGCGCCAGGATCGGACTGCCCGCAGCCACCTGGCCCACCAGCGGAACCCCGCTATCGCCCTTGAGCCGGATACCGCGCGACATCCCCGGCACCAGATCGAGCGCGCCTTTCTTCGCCAGCACCTTGAGATGCTGCTCGGCCGCGTTGGGCGAACTGAAGCCGAAGTGCTGCGCAATCTCGGCTCGCGTCGGCGGACTGCCGGAGCTTTCGATCCACTCACGAATCAGGTTCAGGATTTCTTCCTGGCGACGGGTCAGATCACGCATGGGACTTTCTCCAAATACTGTATATGTATACAGTATAAATACCAGATTTGGAAAATGCCACCGGATGATGCGTCTGCTCTTTGGAAACCCTGAAGTGCCAGTTCACGCCGACGTTTCGGAATTGATGCGGATGACCACCCGCCGGATACATGGCTAGGCCAACCGTGAAGCAGGCGAGTCGCGCAACCCGTTCTTATCCTTTAGGGGTCAAATTTTTAGCTGCTTGATTGGACTGCCATGAATCCGCATGACGCTGAACGCATCATGCGTACCACCCGCCTGGAACCCTATAGAGACCGGGTTCGCCCGGAAAAGCTTCACCAAGCGAGCTGGATGCCGTTACAGCTGGTGTCGACGACGGTAGTGCTCAGGCGACGACCGGCGGTATCGGGGATGAGGCGCTGGAAATCGACCACCTCCAGCAGGGTGCCGACGGCGAAGTCAATCGAGCCCGGGTTGAGCACGATGGCGCGCTCGTCGATCTGTTTCACATGATAAAGACCGATGCTCTGGCCGCCGTACCACACATTTACGATGGGTAGTCCCGCTACCACCGTGGGGACGTTTCCGGTCTGGGTCGATCGCGCTGTTTTGTCCTGCATCCTGCCCCGTTCTGATTATTTTTTATCGAATTTTTGCTCCCGAACGCATCAAGCGGGAAGACTGGTTGTAACCGAAGCTCGGACGATCCTGTCCCAAGTTGGTTCCGGCAAGACTAATCGAATGGCGCACACAACGAAATGCCCGAATTATTTACCCGGACTAAAGAAATCTTTAGACGACTACCGCAAGTGCTGCCTTGTACCGCCAGCCACGACACCCGGTTTCAGGTTTTGGCGGTCTGCTGCGCGAGCGACCACAAGCGCAGCAGTTCAGCCAGGGTCCGCACGTCCACCTTACGCATGATATTGAATCGGTGCACGTCTACGGTCCGGTCCTGGATGCCGAGCTGGGCCGCGATTTTCTTGCTGTGATGGCCCGCAGCGATCAGTTCCATCACCGCGGTCTCCCGTGACGTGAGTGTGCTGAAGCGCTCTGCCGCCTCATCCAGGAGCTGGCGGTTCTTCCACAGTTTGACGTCGTCGTGCAGGCAGACCTGGATGCTGTCGAGAAGCGCCTGCTCGTTGAAGGGCTTCTCGACAAAATCGGACGCACCGGCCTTGAGTGCGCGTACCGCCATCGCCACGTCACCGTGACCGGTGATGATAAGCACCTGCAGTTCGATGCCACGATCCTGAAGCGTGCGCTGGAGTTCCAGGCCACTCATGCCGGGCATCCGCACGTCCAGCACCAGGCAGCCCCGCATCGAGGGGTCGGCCACCACGAGAAAAGCCTCTGCCGATGCGAAGCTCTGGCAGTGCAGCCCGACCGATCCCAGCAGGGCTTGCAGTGCGGCCCGTACCGCATCGTCGTCGTCGACGATATAAACCGTGAGCATCAGCGGTTTCATTGCCTATCCTCTCGCGCCAGGCTGAACATGAATATTGTTCCTCCTTCCGGATTCGGCGCATGACGCAACGTTCCGGCATGCGCCTCGACAATAGTACGGCTGATGGTGAGATCCATAGTTCCCTTCTGTTCCATGCTGTTTAAAAAAGAATCAAAGATATGGTCGCCGGTGATCGGGTCCAGTCCCGGTCCGCTGTCGCGCACTTCGACGTAAACTCGTTGTGCGTCGAAACTGGTTTTCAGGGTGATTTCGCGCGTGCCGGCGTGGCTCAGCAGCGCATCCATGGCCCGACGTCCCAGGTTGAAAACGGCCTGTTCCAACAGCACATGCCCGCCTTGCACGGAAGGCAGATTGTCGGCCAGATCCAGCTTGAGCGTTACGCCCTGCGCCCGGGCTTCGTGATCGAGCAGCGATGCCGCCTCACGCAGGATTTGGTTGAGGTCAACCGGACCGAATTGGGGCGCATCCTTCTGCACGAAACGACGCAGCCGGCGCACAATTTCGCTGGCACGTTTCGCCTGGATATTAATGTCCTGCAGCCAGGCCTTGATCTGCCCAGGGTCGTGGCCCTGCTCCAGAACCCGTTCACTGGCCGCGCTATACATGGCTATCGCGGCGAGCGGCTGGTTAATCTCATGGGCAATCTCGCTGGCCATTTCCCCCATGCTGGCAAGCCGGGAAACCTGGGCCAGTTCGAGTATGCGTTGCCGTTCGTGACGCTCCGATTCCTTGATCAGACTGACGTCGCTCACGATCACGTAAAAGCCGCGCACCTCTCTCCGGAGCGAAAAATCAGGCAGATAGCTAACTACCACTTCAAGCCGTCCCGCTTCGGCATACGCCAGCTGGTTTTCGAAATTCACCGGCTCGCCAGCCAGCGCGCGTTCGACATGCGGCCGGAGCACCTGATAGATGGCTTCGCCTAGTACGTCCATCATGGTTCTACCGTAGATTTCCCTAGGGCCCTGGCCGACCAGGCGGCTGTAGGCCATGTTGTTGAAACGGTAACGCTGTTCGGTATCCACATAGGCGACCAGTTGCGGCAGGTTGTCGACCACCTTTTCCATGACCTGAAACAGCGCCCG
>CAJDVN010000079.1_pt1 | contig 19795 bp, 21 predicted proteins | sample 7391301 | NCBI WGS metagenome assembly CAJDVN01 (sample SAMEA7055705, study PRJEB34461) | soil metagenome | biome: terrestrial ecosystem; feature: Peninsula; material: soil | place: Antarctica | collected 2016 | reverse complement strand
GACCGCAGCGCGACTGGCGCCGAACGATTCGCAGCGCATCGGCCGTGCGCTGGAGATATTCCGGCTCACTGGCGTCCCGATGTCGGCCTTGCTCGATCGCACGCGATCCGATCTGCCGTATCGCCTATTGCAGCTGGCCCTGCTTCCCTCCGACCGTGCCGTGCTGCACCAACGCATCGCCGCGCGCTTCGATGCCATGCTCGCCGACGGTCTGGTCGACGAGGTCGATGCCCTGCGTAACCGCTACGCGCTCGACGCCGATCTGCCGTCGATGCGGGCGGTTGGCTATCGCCAGGCCTGGGCCTGTCTCGACGGCGTCATCGACATGAAAACATTGCGTGAACAGGGGATCGCTGCTACCCGGCAGCTTGCCAAGCGCCAGTTGACCTGGCTGCGTTCGTGGTCGGGCGCGGTGGAACTGGATTGTCTGGCGGACGATCTGGAGGCGCAGGCGACAGAACAGGTGGCCCGTCATCTGAGGCCGTGAGCGGTCGACCGTGGCGCGGATCTGCCCGCGCTGCAGGCGGATGCCGATTTTTTCGCCGATCTCGAGCATCGCGGCATCCTGCACGACAGAGCCGTCATCGCGCTGGACGATGCTGTAGCCGCGCGCCAGCACGCCTTCGGGATTGAGATGGGCGAGGCTGCTGGCCAGCCGTGCCAGATTGAGCTGGTACCGCCCGAAACCGCTTTGAATCGCCCGCCGCGTGCGCAGATCCAGCGCGTCCAGGCGCTGCAGGTCGCGCTGGATGACGTGACGCGGCGTCACCAGCCGCTGGCTCAGGTGCGCGAGGCGCAGGTGCTCACGTGTCAGGCGCGTGTCGCCGGCATGGCGAAGGCGCTGCGCCAGCTGCCCGAGCTCGCTGTGGCGGCGGCGCAGTTGTTCGGCCGGATGCACCAGCCGCCGCGCCAGGTAATCCAGCCGCTGCATTTCACTATGCTGTCGGCGTGCCTGATGCTGGCGGAGCTGACGCGCCAGATGGCCCAGTTGCAGCAGCAGTTCCTGGCGCACCGGGCTGGCGAACTCGGCTGCAGCGGTGGGGGTCGGGGCGCGCAGGTCGGCGGCGAAGTCGGCCAGGGTGAAATCGGTTTCGTGGCCGACGCCGCTCACCACCGGCATCGGACTGGCGGCGATCGCGCGCGCCACCGCCTCGTCGTTGAATGCCCACAAATCCTCCAGCGAACCGCCGCCACGGCATACCAGTAGCACGTCGCACTCGGCGCGGGCACCTGCCGTGCGAATGGCGGCGGCGATCTGGGTACCGGCGCCCACGCCCTGCACCGGGGTCGGATAGAGGATTACCGGCAGGCCCGGCATACGGCGCGCCAGCGCGGTCAGCACGTCATGCAGGGCGGCGGCCTGTGGCGAGGTGACAATGCCGATGCGGCGAGGAAAGCGCGGCAGGGTGCGCTTCGTCGACAGGTCAAACAGGCCTTCCTGTTCCAGTTTCGCCTTCAGCTTGAGAAAGGCTTCATACAACCGCCCGGCCCCGGCACGGCGGATCGCTTCGGCGCCCAGCTGGAATTCACCGCGCGCTTCGTACAGCGACGGCAGGGCGCGGATCTCGACGTGGTCACCGTTGGCCGGTACGAAGTCGACGAACTGGTTGCGCCCGCGGAACATCACGCAACGCACCTGCGCATTCGCATCCTTCAGGGAAAAATACCAGTGGCCGGACGCGGCACGCATGAAGTTGGATACTTCGCCTCCGACCCACAGCAGCGGCAAAGCGGACTCCAATGCGCGGCGCGCCATGCGATTGAGTTCGCTGACGGTGAGTACGGGCAGGGCAGACGTGTTGTCGGGAAGATCGTCCGGAAAATCCATGGCATGCAGGATAACGGCTCAGGCTCGGCACGGTTCATGCACAGCCATCAGACGCACACAAAATTTTTTTCGATAACCCTATTGACGACCCCCGCATTTTTGTAACTGCTTGATATTAAACAGATATGTCCATTGTCTACTTTTTGGGCCAAATTGGTTTTCCCTTTGTGGGCGGGCGCTTAGGGGAGCTGGCAGGACGTTCTTCACAGACTTATCCACATCAATTGTGGAGAACTCAGACTCTGGCTCAAAAATGAGGGTGGCCTATTGAGACGCTCAGGTAATGTTTGAAGCCCGCGACCTATTTTTCGCGTCGTCCTGCGTTGATGGGTTCGTTGAGTCGTCTCAATAGAACGCTGTTTTAATGGTTACTGATTCGGCCACCTGCGCTTTCTCAGCCAGCCAGCCCGGTCGGTCTTAAGTGCCACTTCAAGCTTCACCTGGCCGAATCAATAAAATGGTGCTTGCCGAAACAGGCGCGTGAGGGCTACATTTCGCCTGGTTGGTTTATTGGGAGTGGTATTCAGTGTTTGCCATCATCGAGGCGGCCGGTTGGCCGGTCTGGCCGTTGATATTGGCGTCGGTTCTCGCCGTGGCCATCATCATCGAACGTGCTTACAGCTTGCGCAGTAAAGAAGTCGTCCCCGCGGGCCTGTTGTCGGAGACGATCAAGATTTATCAGGAACGCGGCGTGACGCAGGAACTGGTCACGCACTTGGCCGATAGCTCGCCGCTGGGACGGATTTTCGCCACCGCGCTGAAGAACGCCAACTACTCGCGCGAGATCATGAAGGAATCCATCGAGGAATCCGGCCGTGCCGTGACCCAGGAACTCGACCGCTTCCTGACTTCGCTCGGCACCATCGCCAGCATGGCGCCGCTGCTGGGACTGTTCGGCACGGTGATCGGCATGATCGAGATATTCGGCGCGCAGACAGGTGGCGGCACCAATCCCGGCCAGCTGGCACACGGTATTTCGATCGCGCTCTACAACACAGCGTTCGGCCTGATCGTGGCGATTCCGGCGATGATTTTCTATCGCTACTTCCGTGCCAAGGTGGAATCGCTGGTGGTCGATATGGAGCAGCAGGCGATCAAGCTGGTGGAAATCGTCCACGGCGAGCGCAAGTGATTCGCTGCTGATACAGGATCTGCCCTATGAATTTCAGAAAAGGTCGCCGCGAAGACTACCCGGAAATCAACCTGATTCCGTTCATCGACATCCTGCTCGTCATCGTGATCTTTCTTGCGGTGACCACGACCTACGCGCGTTTTGCCGACCTCAAGATCAACCTGCCGACCAGCAGCGCCGTCCAGACGCCCAATCCGCCCAAGCAGATCGAAGTTGCCGTCGCCGAGGACGGTCGCTACGAGGTCGACAACACGGCCGTGGGTGACGCGTCGGTCGATGGCCTGGCTGCCGCACTGAAGAAAGCAGCCGCCAACGAGAACGAACCGGTGGTGGTGATCAATGCCGATGCACGAGCCACCCATCAATCCGTGGTGAACGTGATGGAAGCGGCGCGCCGCGAGGGTCTGACCCAAATCACCTTCGCCACGCAAACCAACCCCTAAACGGGCCATGTTTTCCCTTCAGCATGTCTGGGCACGCACTGGCGTGCTCACCGTGCTGCTCCTGCCACTTGCCATGCTGTTTGCCGTCGTCTCCGGGTTGCGGCGCCTGGCATATCGGCGCGGCTGGCTGCGCGCGGTGTCGGTCGGCGTACCAGTGATCGTGGTCGGCAACATCACCGCCGGCGGCAGCGGCAAGACCCCGCTGGTGATCTGGCTGGTGAACTGGCTGCGCAGCCAGGGCTATCGTCCCGGCGTCATTAGTCGTGGCTATGGCGGAACAGCCCGCAGTTGCGTCGAAGTGACGGCTGACAGCCCGCCGGCGTTGGTGGGCGACGAGCCCGTGTTGATCCGGTTCAAGACCGACGCGCCGGTGGTGGTCGGGCGCGACCGGGTGGCGGCCGCACGCACGCTACTTGAGCGTCACCCGGATGTGAATGTGATCGTGTCCGACGATGGACTGCAGCATTACCGCCTGGGTCGCGACATCGAACTGGCCGTCGTCGATGCGGCGACCGGACTGGGCAACGGCTGGCCACTGCCGGCCGGTCCGTTGCGCGAGCCGCCCGCCCGGCTGAGTAGCGTGGATGCGGTCATCCAGGTAGTGCGCGGCTCCGCCGAGTCGCGCACGTATCGCCCGGTCAAGGGCTGGCGGGCCGACTACAGCGCAGGACAAGCCTATCGTTTGATCGCGCCGCAGGAAAAACAGCCGCTGCGCGACCTGCCGCCACACGACTGGCTCGCTGCGACCGGAATCGGCCGGCCGCAGGGATTTTTCGGCATGCTCGACCGACAGGGCTTACGCTATCGTCCGCACCCATTCCCCGACCACCACGTTTTCCGACCAACGGACCTGCCCGTAGGCGAGGCGGTGCTGATGACCGAGAAAGACGCGGTAAAATGCCGGACATTCGCAGGGCCGGACTGGTGGGCAGTGGAACTGGATGTCACCCTGGAAAATGGATTCGTTCGCTGGCTGGGTGCACGCCTCAAACAATAATCGCACCCGAATTGCGCCCGCCCGTGCGTGCGCATCTGAGGGAGGGACGTATGAGCATTAAAAGTTCTGGCTGGAGCGATCGCCGTCATCCCTGTCATTGGGAAGCCGAAAGCGATGACGCCGGCTTCTGGGTGCCCGACCGATCCGAGATCGTTACCCAGTTTTTCACCCGCTACCTGTTTTTCTCGCTGGCGGTCATCTATTTCTCTACGCTGGACAGCGTCCGGCCGGTGCTGTTCAGCATCGAGCAACTGCTGATTGCCCTCGGCATTTACTTCTTCATCAACAGCTGGTTCTTCCGGCAGGCGCTGCAGGGCGTCACGCTGCTGAAAATTCGCAGCGCCATGGGCGCCGACCTGATCATCGTCACCCTGTGCGTGATGCACGATCCCAACATGATCCCCCCTTCCGCGCTGGCCTTTCTGATGGTGCTGCTGGGCAACGGCATGCGCTACGGCATGCGGCTGTTCGCCGAGGTGATGGGCGGCGCGTTCCTCGGCATGGCAGTCGCTTTCGCCTTCCGCTATCGGGTCGGCGGGTTCGACGTCAATGCGGGTGACGTGTTTTTCGGCGTGTTCTGGGTCACGCTGGCCCTGTATGCCTACATCTTGATGGGGCACATCGAGGCGCAACGTCGCCAGCTCGATTACCGCAGCCGCTTCGATACCCTGACAGGCTTGCTCAACCGCCATGGTCTGCTGGCCGCAGCAGACAAGATCTTCGACAAGACGGATGCGGGTACGCCAGCCACGGTGCTGTTTGCCGACCTCAACCAGTTCAAGAGCGTCAATGACCGCTACGGCCATGGCGTGGGCGACCGCGTACTGGCCGAATTCGCGCAGATTTTCAACGAGTCGGCCGAAATGGGTGTGTGCGGGCGCTGGGGAGGCGATGAGTTCGTCGCGCTCCTGCCGCAGCGCGACGAGGCCGCCACTCACCAGATCTTCGAGCGCATCGAGGCCCGTACCGAAGCATGGAGCGCCAGCAACGGTCTGCCGATGGCGGTGAGCCTGGGCGTCAGCCATGCCCCGCGCGACGGCAACGACCTGATGACGCTGCTGTCCGTCGCCGACATCCATCTTTATCAGAGCAAATCGAAGCAGCCCGAACCGACTGCTTTGTCCCCCTTCAACAGGATTCTGACCAATGAACCCCAAGCTTCTTGAAATCCTCGTCTGCCCGGTCTGCAAAGGCCCACTCGAGTGGAAAAAATCGGTACACGAGCTGGTGTGCCGCGCGTGCCGTCTGGCCTATCCCATTCGCGACGACATTCCGGTGATGTTGCCGGAGGAGGCGCGTGCACTGTCGCCTGACGAAATTCACGGAAAATAGACCCGCGTTCCGACATGCATTTCCGCGTCGTCATCCCCGCCCGCTACGCGTCGAGCCGTCTGCCGGGCAAGCCGCTGGTCGATATCGGTGGGCGCCCCATGGTGCTGCACGTGCTGGAGCGCGCCTTGCAGGCAGGTGCAGAATCGGTGGTGGTTGCGACCGACGATGCGCGGGTGGTGCAGGCGGTCGAAGCCGCCGGCCACCAGGCGCTGATGACCTCGCCGGATCACCAGTCGGGTACCGAGCGGCTGGTAGAGGTTGCCGACACTCTGGACTGGCCGGACGACATGCTGGTGGTGAACGTGCAGGGCGACGAACCGCTGATCGACCCGGCGCTGATCCGCGAAGCGGCCCGGCAACTGGTCCTGCACGCAGACGCGGTGATGGCCACGCTGGCGCATCCGATCCACGATCATGCCGATTTCGTCAATCCCAACGTCGTCAAGGTTATCGCCGACGAAGCCGGTTATGCGCTGTATTTCAGCCGCGCACCCATCCCCTGGCCGCGCGATGCCTTTGCTGCACAGCAGCCGATGCCGCATGAATTCGGCGCGCTGCGCCACATCGGCTTATATGCCTATCGCGTCGGCTTCCTGCGCACTTACGCCAGTCTTGCTCGTTCGCCGCTTGAGCGCTACGAGATGCTCGAACAATTGCGGGTGTTATGGTACGGTCACCGCATCAGTCTCGGCGTGACGCCGATCGCGCCCGCTCCGGGCGTGGATACGCCGGAAGACCTGGCGCGGGTGCGGGCCCTGTTTCAGGCTGCATAGCAGCCTCTTGAATCCCGCAATAAAAATTTTTAAGTGTTGCTCGACCCGCACTTGGCTTAGGATTGTGCGGTTTGGCATATCCATAAATTCAAGATACGCAATGCGTTTGATTTTGTTGGGCGGTCCGGGTGCGGGCAAAGGTACGCAGGCTAATTACATCAAGGAAAAATACGGCATTCCGCAGATTTCCACCGGTGACATGTTGCGTGCGCAGATCAAGGCCGGTACCGAGCTCGGCATGAAGGCCAAGGCCATCATGGATGCGGGCGGCCTGGTGTCCGACGACATCATCATCGGCATGGTCAAGGCACGTCTGACCGAAGCCGATTGCAAGAACGGCTACCTGTTCGACGGCTTTCCGCGCACCATTCCGCAGGCCGAGTCGATGAAGGCTGCGGGTGTGCCGATCGACTACGTGGTCGAGATCGACGTCGCCGACGAGGAAATCGTCAAGCGCATGTCGGGCCGCCGCGTGCACTTGGCTTCGGGCCGTACCTACCATGTCGTATTCAACCCGCCCAAGGTGGCCGGCAAGGATGACACGACCGGCGAAGACCTGATCCAGCGTGACGACGACACCGAAGAAACCGTCAAGAAACGCCTCGACGTCTACCATGCGCAGACCGAGCCGCTGGTGAAGTACTACGGCGACTGGGCTGCACGCGGCGAAGCCGGCGCACCCAAGTACGTCAAGGTCGCCGGTGTCGGCAAGGTCGAGGGCATCCGCGATTCCATCTTTGCCGCACTGGGCTGATCAGGCTGCGTTGATTTGACCAGACTGACCGCCCGATGTCGCAGCAGATTCACCCGATGACCGACACCGAACGCTGGAACGTCTCCGGCGCGGTGAAGGAGCGGTATGCTCGGGACGTCTTGATCCAGGGCGTCGACACCGAGATCCGGCTGCACATCGACGACCACGAACTGACGCTGTGCCCGGGTTTCTACTCGAACGAGTACGGTTGTCACTTGGTACTGTCGAAAACTGGCAATTCGCGCTACCGCAGCATGTTTTTCAATCGTATCCGCGATCGTTTCAGTACCGGGCGCGAAGAATACGACGACATGGGCGGCTGCGTCACCACACTCATGAAAATGAAGGCCGACGAGGAAGTCAAGCGTCTGGCCGAGGGTGACGTAGCTGCCAACAGCTGATTCCAAGGCCAGCCCCGCGCTGGCTTTTTGTTTTGCAAACGACCACCAGAAACAATAAGGAGAAGTTCCATCATGGCGAAAAAAATGAACGCCTTCTACGCACAGTCCGGCGGCGTGACCGCGGTCATCAACGCGTCGGCTTGCGGCGTGATCGACACGCCGTCGGGCGCCTTCGGCTCGTGTCGCTTCAAGCTGAAATCGCTCGAAGCCAACAAGCGCGAATATGCGCGCCTGATCGAAGTGTTCAAGGCGCACAACATCGGCTACTTCTTCTATAACGGCGGTGGCGACTCGGCCGACACCTGCTTCAAGGTCAGCCAGCTATCCGAGCAGATGGGCTATCCGATCCAGGCCATCCACGTGCCGAAGACCGTCGACAACGATCTGCCGATCACTGACTGCTGCCCCGGTTTCGGCTCGGTTGCCAAATACATCGCGGTGTCGACGCTGGAAGCCAGCTTCGACGTCCGCTCGATGGCCAAGACCTCGACCAAGGTGTTCGTGCTCGAAGTCATGGGCCGCCACGCCGGCTGGATCGCCGCTGCCGGCGGTCTGGTCGAGGACTACGATATTCCGGTCGTCATCCTGTTCCCGGAAATCGAGTTTGATCAGAAGAAATTCCTCGCCCGCGTCAACAAGCTGGTGAAAGCACACGGCTATTGCACCGTGGTGGTATCCGAAGGCTGCCATTACCCGGACGGCACCTTCCTCGCCGAGCAGGGCACACGCGACGCCTTCGGCCACGCGCAACTTGGTGGCGCCGCGCCGGTGGTCGCCAACATGATCAAGGAGGCGTACGGCCACAAGTTCCACTGGGCTGTCGCCGATTACCTGCAGCGCGCCGCGCGCCACATCGCGTCGAAGACCGACGTCAAGCAGGCCTACGAACTGGGCCAGAAGGCCGTCGAACTCGCGATCAAGGGCTACAACTCGGTGATGCCGACGGTCGACCGTCTGTCCGACTCGCCCTACAAGTACAAGATCGGCATGGCCGACCTGAAGGATGTCGCCAACGTCGAGAAATTCATGCCGCGTGACTTCATCACCAAGGACGGCTTCGGCATCACACCCAAGTGCAAGCGCTATCTGACGCCGCTGATCCAGGGTGAGGATTATCCGAAGTACAAAAATGGTTTACCGGTGTACGTGACGCTCAAGAACATCGCGGTGGCGAAGAAGCTGCCGACGTTCAAGCTCTGATAGGGATCAGCATACCTTCATAAAGATGACACTCGATCGCGCAAAACAGATGCTCAAGGTACAGGCTGACTTCGGTGGCTTCTACAATGGCAATTCGGCCAAGTTGATCTTGTCCGAAGTGCAGTGCGAGCATGTGCAGGACGCAGTCGATCGGCTCATCCGGGGATTGGAACTTGACCGGATTTTCGGATTCGAGACCGGCACACGGTTCGAGGGTGGGCTGGCAATGGGTAAGTAGCAGCAACTGGGACGGTGGCGTAAGCTGCCGTTTTTTTGGGTTTCTTTGGGGAGATAAAGATCATGAATGAAGGTTTACTGTTCGCTCTCGTAGCGTCAGTGCTTGCACTGCTCTACGGGATCGTGTCGATCAAATGGATTCTGGGCCTGCCGACCGGCAACGACCGCATGCGTGAAATCGCGGCGGCGGTGCAGGAAGGCGCCTCCGCCTACCTGAATCGGCAATACACCACCATTGCCATCGTCGGCGTAATCCTGCTGATCGCGATTTTCTTTGCGCTGGGCTGGCAAACTGCAGTCGGCTTCGCGCTGGGCTCTTTCCTCTCCGGCCTGACTGGATATATCGGCATGAACGTGTCGGTGCGCGCCAACGTGCGCACCGCCGAGGCTGCCAAGAACGGCCTGAATGCGGCTCTGAACGTCGCCTTCAAGGGTGGCGCCATCACCGGCATGCTGGTGGTGGGCCTGGGCCTGCTGGGCGTAGCCGGCTACTACGCCGTGCTGACCCTGGGCCTGGGTGAAACCACCGAGCAGGCGACGCACGCACTGGTCGGTCTGGCTTTCGGCGGTTCGTTGATCTCCATTTTCGCCCGTCTCGGCGGCGGCATCTTCACCAAGGGCGCTGACGTCGGCGCCGACCTGGTGGGCAAGGTTGAAGCCGGCATTCCCGAAGACGACCCACGCAACCCTGCCGTGATCGCCGATAACGTCGGTGACAACGTCGGTGACTGCGCCGGTATGGCTGCCGACCTGTTTGAAACCTATGCCGTGACCATCATCGCCACCATGCTGCTCGGTGGCCTGATGATTACCGGCTCCCCCGAAGCGGTGATTTATCCGCTGGTGCTGGGCGCTTTCTCAATCATCGCTTCCATCGTCGGTACCTTTTTTGTCAAGGCGCGTGAAGGCGGCAAGATCATGAACGCGTTGTATCGCGGCCTGATCGTGTCGGGCGTGCTGGCGGCGATCGCGTTTTATCCGCTCACCACCTGGATGCTGGGCGAGGGCGTGATGATTGACGGCGTCCTGGTTTCGTCGCTGAACCTGTATTACGCGACGCTGATCGGCCTCGGTCTGACCGCCGCCATGGTGTGGATCACCGAGTATTACACCGCGACCGAATTCAAGCCGGTGCGCCACATCGCTCAGGCTTCCACCACCGGTCACGGCACCAACGTCATCGCCGGTCTGGGCGTGTCGATGAAGTCCACCGCTGCACCGGTACTGGCTGTGTGTCTGGCCATCTGGGGCGCGTATGAACTGGCCGGTCTGTATGGCATCGCCATTGCTGCGACCTCGATGCTGTCGATGGCGGGCATCATTGTTGCGCTTGACGCCTACGGTCCGATCACCGACAACGCCGGTGGCATTGCCGAAATGGCCGGTCTGGATGACAGCATCCGCAACATTACCGACCCGCTCGACGCCGTTGGCAACACCACCAAGGCCGTCACCAAGGGCTATGCAATCGGCTCCGCGGGTCTGGCTGCGCTGGTTTTGTTCGCGGATTACACCCACGCCCTGAACGCCCAGGCTCTGGCACTTGACCCTGCTGCCATTGCGATGACCTTCGACCTCTCCAACCACATGGTCATCATTGGCCTGTTCATCGGTGGCATGGTGCCTTATCTGTTCGCCGCCATGGGCATGGAAGCGGTCGGTCGTGCCGCCGGTTCCGTGGTGGTGGAAGTGCGCCGCCAGTTCAAGGAAATCCCGGGCATCATGGCCGGCACCGCCAAGCCGGATTATTCCAGGGCTGTCGACATGCTGACCAAGGCCGCGATCAAGGAAATGATCGTGCCGTCGCTGCTGCCGGTCGCGGTTCCTGTGATTGTCGGCCTCACCCTTGGCGCACAAGCGCTGGGTGGCGTGCTGCTTGGCACCATCATCACCGGTATCTTCGTGGCGATTTCGATGACCACCGGTGGTGGCGCATGGGATAACGCCAAGAAGTACATTGAAGAAGGCAACTTCGGCGGCAAAGGATCGGAAGCGCACAAGGCTGCCGTTACTGGCGACACCGTGGGCGATCCCTACAAGGATACCGCTGGCCCGGCCGTCAACCCGCTGATCAAAATCATCAACATCGTTGCGCTGCTGATCGTACCGTTGATTGGATAAATTGCGTTAAGCTTCGCCCTGCGTGTCTTGTGCCATGCCCGTCTGGCATGGTATGGCAGGGCGAGCAATGGCACACATTCACTCAAACAAAAGGAGGAATCATGGCAAAAAACGTTGGTGGTGTTGATCGTATTGTTCGCGCAGTAATCGGGATCGCACTCATTGGATATGCGATGTCGAATTTGCCGGGCGCCGATAGCTGGATGGTTCCAGCAGGCATCGTGGGCTTTATCGTCCTGCTGTCCGCGATCATCGGATGGTGCCCGACCTATATGCCGTTCGGCATCAATACCTGCAAAATATCCAAGAATAAATAAACTTTCGTCACCCTGCGGGGTCAAGCAAAGTGCGTCCATAGGACGCACTTTCTTTTTGGAGTCTCCATGCGTTTACTGTTTCTGCTGTTCGTGCTGGCTTTCACCAGCGCAGCCCATGCCGGCGGCGTCGACCGACTAAAAGCCTTCATTGCCGGCGCCCGGACCGCCCAGGCCGATTTCATCCAGACCGTCTCCGACAAGAAAGGCAACGTCACCCAGCAGGCCAGCGGCCAGATGGCGTTTGCCCGGCCCGGTAAATTCCGCTGGGATTACAACACGCCCTATGAGCAGGTGATCGTCGGTGATGGTAGCAAGCTCTGGCTATACGACGCCGACCTCGATCAGGTTACCGTCAAGCCACTCGGCGACATTATCGCCGGCACCCCCGCTGCACTGCTGGCCGGCGACGACGCCATCGACAAATACTTCAACCTGAAGAACGCAGGTAATAGCGACGGCCTGGAATGGCTGGAAGCCATCCCCAAGAATCGCGACACCACCTTCGAGCGCATCCGCATGGGCTTCAAGGGCGACGTCCTGGTGCAGATGGAACTGTTCGACCAGTTTGGCCAGCACACCACGCTCAAGTTGACGCACTTCGTGCGTAATCCGTCGATTGCGCCGTCACGTTTCACGTTCACCCCGCCGAAGGGGGCTGATGTGATTGGGGAGTAGGTTGGTGGTAAGCGGTAAGTGGTAAGCAGTGAGCAGTGAGCAGTGAGCAGTGAGCAGTGAGCAGTGAGCGGTGGACCGCTTCCTGCTCACTGCTTCCCGCTCACCATGTGATAATTCTGACAAATGTCCTCCCAAGACCTGTTCCAGACCGATAGCCCCGAGCCTGTGCGCGACGATCCCAACGCGCCGCTGGCCGAGCGGTTGCGCCCACGCACGCTCGCTGACGTTGTCGGCCAGACGCATCTCCTCGGTCCCGGAAAGCCGCTCCGGCTCGCCTTTGATTCCGGCAAGCTGCATTCGATGATCCTGTGGGGGCCGCCGGGCGTCGGCAAGACGACCTTGGCAAGGTTGACTGCGCAGGCGTTTGGCGCCGACTTCATTGCGATCTCGGCGGTGCTCTCGGGCGTAAAAGACATCCGCGAAGCCGTCGAGCGTGCGCGCATGAACCAGACCCTGGCCCGCACCACCATCCTGTTCGTCGACGAAGTGCATCGCTTCAACAAGTCGCAGCAGGATGCACGTTGGCGCGCTGTTGTCGCGTGCCCAGGTCTATGTGCTGAAATCGCTCACGCCTGAGGAACTCGGCCAACTGATGCAGCGTGCGCTGGGCGAACTGCCGGATTTGAAGCTGGGCGAGGGTGTCGACATGCTGCTGGCAGCCTATGCCGACGGCGACGCCCGCAAGCTGTTGAACTTGCTGGAGCAACTCGACACCGCCGCGCGCACTGCGCAGGTAAAGGAAGTTGACGCCGCCTTCATCGAGAATGCGCTGGCGCAGTCGCTGCGTCGTTTTGACAAGGGCGGCGAAGCGTTCTACGACCAGATTTCCGCGCTACACAAGAGCGTGCGTGGCAGCGACCCCGATGCCTCGCTCTACTGGTTCGTGCGCATGCTCGACGGTGGCGCCGATCCGCGTTATCTCGGCCGCCGCCTGATTCGCATGGCTTCCGAAGATATCGGCCTGGCCGACCCGCGTGCGTTGAGATTGGCATTGGATGCCGTCGAAACCTACGAACGCCTCGGCACTCCCGAAGGCGAACTCGCGCTCGCCCAAGCCTGCCTCTACATGGCCTGCGCGCCAAAGAGCAACGCCGTCTACGTCGCCTACAACGCCGCACGCGCCTTCGTGCAATCCAACCCTTCCAACGACGTTCCCGTTCATTTACGCAACGCCCCCACCAAGCTGATGAAGGAACTCGGCTACGGCCGTGCCTACCGCTACGCCCACGACGAGCCCGATGCCTACGCCGCCGGCGAACGCTATTTTCCCGACGACATCGAGGAACAGAACTGGTATCGCCCCACGCCACGCGGGCTCGAAGGCAAGATTGCCGAGAAGCTGGCGCATTTGAAAAAGCTGGATGAGAAGGCGGGAAAGGCGTAAACCGCTGAGTCGAACGCAGGTCAGGGCGTATCGGTGCCGACATCTCCGTATTGGCCAGTAGTCCATTTATGGACTATTATTGCTATGTTAGTTCTAAAACATACTGATGCGAGGCTGAGATGCATAACATGGCAACCGCCGCCAAGGCGCAGAGCAAACCGAGCAGCCGCGACCTGTCTGCCGCCGGTTTGCGTACCTTCTTCAACATCGCGCGCGACTGGGCGCTCTCCACCGACGAGCAGATGGTGCTGCTCGGCGCGCCGGGTCGCTCGACCTTCTTCAAGTGGAAGTCTGCTCCCGAAAGCGCCGACCTCAAGCGCGACACCCTCGAACGCCTGTCCTACCTGTTGGGCATCTACAAGGCGCTACAGATCCTGTTGCCTTCGACGTCTGCGGCCGACGCCTGGGTGAAGAAGCCCAATAGCGCGCCGCTCTTCGGCGGCAAGCGCGCGCTCGATCGCATGCTCGGTGGCAACGTCGCCGACCTGGTGGCGGTGCGCCAGTACCTCGACGCCCGCCGCGGCGGCTGGGCTTGAATTACCCGACCACGCGCCTGACGTGGAGCCCGGCTTTTCGGGTCATCCCCAGCCGTTTCCCGGCGATCGGGCTGTTCGAGCGCGTAGCGAGTCCCGAGGATTTCGACGCCCTCTACGCGCTGGAGGCGATGACCAACGACCGCATCCGCGACGAAGTCGGTGACATCAGCCTGGTTCCGCCCGAGGAACGACTATTCGGCCCCGGTAGCACCTGCATCATGGCCGCCTTTACCCATCTCAACCCGCGGGGCAGCCGCTTCAGCGACGGCAGCTACGGCGTCTTCTATTGCGCCCGCACGCGCGATACCGCCATCGCCGAAATCCGCCATCATGCCGCGGTGTTCATGACAGCTACCTCCGAGCAACCGATGCGCTTGCAGATGCGGCTCTACAGCGTGGGCGCCAAAGGCGACGCGATCGATCTGCGCAAGGCCAGCCGGGCCGATCCGCCTATCGTCGACCCGAATGACTATGGCCATGCCCAAGGTATCGGGCGACAACTGCGGGCCGAAGGCGCGCTTGGCATTCTGTATCCCTCGGTACGTCACCCCGGTGGCGAATGCCTGGCCGCCCTGCGTACAGGCATCGTTAAAAACTGCCTGCATGCCGCCTACCTGGAATACAACTGGAATGGGCAGGGTATCGACGCGGTATTTGAGGTCAATCAGCTATCGTGAGAGCGACGGGCTGAAGCCTGGTTTCGCTCCGAAGCCGCCTCACCAACGCGGAATCGTCTTCCACAAACAGACCCCTGGACCAAGCCCGCAAGGCGAAGTCGCCGCGTCACGCAGAGGCACGCACTACCGGACTATCGCGGCACCACCCGCGCACCTTCACCGCTGCCCTCGACCCGCACGTTCATCCCGTTGGACAGTCGGGAATCGACGGGTTGCACGACGCTGACCTCACCGCCGGTGCCCATTTTTACTGTCACGTGCTGTACGTCCTGCTTCTGCACCTTGCTTTCGACTGCGGTGCCCGCGACCGCGCCAGCTGCCGCACCCAGCACCGCGGCCAGCGTGGAGCCGCCACCCTTGCCGAACTGCGAGCCGAGCAGGCCGCCGGCCACCGCGCCCACCGCCGTGCCGATGCCGAGCTTGTAGTTTTCGTCCACCTTGACCACGTTTAGTGCCGTGATTCTGCCGTTACGATCGCTCTGGTTCACGGTCGAACCCGAGGTGTCGCCATATTTTGGACCGCCGCCCAGCTCGGGCATGTCGGAACAGCCGCCCACCACCATCGCAAACAGGATTGCCGGCACAAGCATGCGTGTGTTCATCTTCGTCTCCTCGATTCAGTGTCGGGCCACGCGCTGGCGAAACATTCAGCGGCCGACCCCAAGCATTCAATCTAGGCACCGGGCAGTCCGACGGCAAGGAGACCGTGATTCGAATCCGGATCGATTCAGCGTGCAGGAAAGCGTCTACAAATAAGAAGGCCGGCTAATACGCTGCTTTCGCGCGCCGAAATCGGCCACAGGCATGGGCACAAGGCCGCGATCCGGCAGATTGAATGATTCATCAAGATCACTAACGGGTATTCGCTTTCATGATCAACAGCTTTGTCTCGCAATACGCTCTGTTTCTGGCCGAAGCCGCCACCCTGGTGCTGGCCGTCATTGCTCTGGCCGTCGGGCTTGCTGCGCTGTCGCGCCGCAAAGCCAGGCACGGTGGCGAAATCCAGGTGAGCGATGTCAATCGGAAGCTCGAAATGGCGGGCGACCGGATCGAGGCGTTGCGGCTGCCCAAAAAGGCTTTCAAAGGTCTGGCCAAGCAGCGCAAGACCGAGCGCAAATCCCGCCGGCAGCGGATCGATGCCGAGCCCTGCAGCTACCTGCTCGACTTCAAGGGTGATATCCGCGCCTCGGCATTGACCACGTTGCGCGAGGAAATCACCGCCATCCTGCAAGTCGCCAGGCCGGATGACGCTGTGTTGCTGCGGCTGGAAAGCCCGGGCGGCATGGTCAATCGCTACGGCCTTGCCGCCGCCCAACTGCTGCGATTGCGCGATGTGCAACTACCGCTCACGGTGCTGGTCGACACCGTTGCCGCCAGCGGCGGCTATCTGATGGCGGCCACCGCCGACAAAATCGTCGCCTCGCCGTTTGCGCTCATCGGCTCCATCGGCGTCGTCGCACAGATTCCCAACTTTCACCGTTGGCTGCAGGCGCGCAACATCGACTGGGAACAGTTCACCGCCGGCCAATACAAACGCACCGTCACCGTATTCGGCGAAAACACCGAAGCCGGCCGTGCCAAGCTGCGCGAGGAACTGGAGGAAATCCATGCGCACTTTCGCACATTCGTGCACGACCGTCGCGCCCAGCTCGACATGGACAAGGTCGGCACCGGCGAAGCCTGGCTCGGCAGCCAGGCGCTGGAACTGGGTCTGGTGGACGAACTCGCCACCAGCGACGAGATCATCCGCCGCGCCTGCCAGCAGGGCAGGGTGCTGAGCGTCAGCTACCAGCGCAAGCGCACGCTTCCCGAGCGCATGCGCGTGTCAGCCCAGTCGGCGTGGGACGGGATCTGGCAGTCGTCTGGCCCGCTGGGTTGATCTATTCAGCGCACCTCGACAAGCTATCGAGCCCTACGAAAATCTTCTCGCCGTTTTTCTTCTTTGACCCTGTTCGAGCGCCCGGCTGTCTTGTGCACGGGCATCATTAAAAGCTGTTTGCACGCTGCCTATCTGGAATACAACTGGAATCGCTGGGCCATCGATGCCGTATTCGAAGTCGCCCAGTTGCCAAGAGAGCAGCGGCCGACTGGCGTTGCATTCCGTGTATGGTATCGGCCGTATCCTGGACCAAGTCGTCACCCTGATCCCACTGGAGGCCTTCATGCTCAAACCCATCCTCGTCATCGTCGCACTTGCCTTCAGCCTGCCCGTCGTGGCAGACAGCAGCGCACCCTGGGGCAGTGCCGCGGATCTGGACATCCAGTATGCAAAACAGAAAGTCGTCTTCGATACCACCACAGGCTCGGTAGAGGAGCTGACCAGCGTGTTCGACCGCACCAGCCAACTGAGTGTGCTCAACCACGTTCGACAGCAAGATCGTCATCGTCCTCCACGGCGATGCCATCCCGTTCTTCGCCGTCAAGAACTACGCCAAATACAAAGCGCTGATGGAGCGCGCGCAAAGCCTGTCCGTGGGCGGCATCATCGAATTCAGGATGTGCAAACTCGCGGCTCGGAGCCTGGGCTTCATGCCAAAAGACATCCATGGCTTCGTGTCCATGGTGCCGATGGCCGACGCCGAGATTGTCCGGTTGCAGCACGAAGGCTATGCCTACATGCGCTGAGGCGCCTGCAGGTCCGGATGGTCGGGCAACCGCTCGGAGAGGGTGTCGCGAATCTGCTCCGGCGTCATCTCGGGCACCGAGCTGTCGGCCTGCGTTGGGAACAGCGGCGCAAATACCTTGAGCCCGATGTGCTGTCCGAGTTTGCGATAGCTCTCGAACTGGTTTTCGTCGAAGAACTGATCGTTCGTCGACTCGTGGGGAAAGCTGTCGTGGCAGTCGGCATATTCGCGCACGTCGCTTGATTCGTCGCCGCTCTGCGAAGCCTTCATGTAGATCAAAATGCCCGGTTGCGCGCCGTCCGGATAGCGGATGCAGCCGACCGCGAAGTGCGATGGGCAGTGCTTGCGCTCGCCCGTGGGCGGCCGCAGTGCCGCCAGGTCGATTTCGATCCCCACCCCGAAATCCGCCCAGCATTTACGGATGGCATTGGCCAGGTCCTCGAACTGGTAATCCGGATCGCAGCCGGCATCCACCGCCACCACGATATGGCAGCGCCGGCGCACCAGTTCGTAGATGCCCAGATTCTCGAAATGGCCGCCGTCCGACACGTTGAGGAAGGTCGCGCGGCTGTCCAGCATGCCGAACACCTCCTTGAGCAGGGCCACTCCACCGAAACGCGGACTGGCCTTGCGCCAGGCCTTGGGGTGGCGCGGGTTGCCGCACCAGCGACCGAGACGGACGTTGAACACGCTCAGCAGCGCCGACAACGTGGCCGAGGTGTGATAGCCCATGTTGGGATTGGCCGCCGCACCCGAGGTGGCGATCACGTTGCCCAGCAGGATGCCGCCGGGCGGGTTGTAAACGGAAGACTGGTTGGCCGCGTATTCGTCGGTGGCGCGATACGCGCCGACACGGTCGCCTTCGGCGTCCCAGAATTCGAAACCGGTGTGGAAGGGCGTGAAAGCAAAGGCGGCGGCCCGCCGCGTCTGCCACGCCAGATCCTCGCCGCCGTTCAGGTTCATCGCCGCATTGACGATGGGAAAGGGCCGCTGGTTTCCCAGTACTGATAGCGGCAGGTCGTCGCCGGGGTCGAAGCCGGTAAACGGGTGCGGCTTGCGCACGATTTTGGTCGGCAGCGTCTGCCCCACACGGGTGGCGCCCAGATAGCAGCGCGTCAGGCGATTGCGATAGAAACCGTTCAGCGAGAACAGATTGATATCCACCCGCCAGCCCAGCAGGCCGAACACCGCCGCGCAGGCGCCGCCCACCCACATTACAGCGGTCAGGTTCACCTGGGCGAGATTGAACAGCGACGCCTGCACGATGGGTGCGAACCGGTCCGCCGCGTCGATCGACACGCAGGTGTCGCACAACCGCTCGGGGCTGGCCAGGATCGAATTCAGCACACTGGCTAATCCGATCGTCAGGCCGACGATGAACACATAGGGCGCTGCCACCACCAGATAATTCAACGCCGTCTTGCCGTGCCCCGATTTGCCGACGCCCGATTTGTCGTGGTCCCCGGTCAGCGAACTCTTGCCCAGCAGCACGCCGCCGATGCTGGTAGCCGCCCAGGCCAGACCACCGGCCAGGGCCAACCCTTCCAGCCACTTCACCAGCGGCGGGGCATACAGCGTGACCGCAAACAGGCTCAGCCAGGCCAGCGCCGCCAGCAGAACGAAGCCGCCCAGGCGCGCCCACCATTCACGGTTCTGGTCCGTGTACAGCCGCTTCATCATTCCGATGTGCAGCATCACCACCGTCGAAAAAATCAGCAGCACCAGCGGCGTGCCAAACGCGGCCGCATACGCCATGCCGCCCACCTCGGGAAGATCCGCGGCCCCTTTGCGCAGGGCATAAAAAAACACCCCACCCAGCGCACCGGCCAGCAGCATCCAGGGAATCTGCCAGAGAAAACGGGCCACCCACGTGCCCAACCCGAGCAGTTCATTCTTCACCACGCGTTGGCGCACGGGATCGTTTCGCGCCGCCCACCACGCCAGCAGCGTGCTCGTTGTGATCCGCGTGATATCGCCCCATCTGCTCTTGATCACGAACACCACCACCCACGGCACCAGATACCCCACCATCGTCCACTTCACCCAGTCCCACAGCGAATAGTCGGCAGCATCGGCATGCATCTGCAGCACCAGCGCAAACAGCCAGGCCGAAATCAGCGCAGGCACCACGATCAGGCCGATGATGAAACCTGGCCCTGTCGAATTGAAGCGGTCACCCTTGTTGAAACGCGTCAGGCTCAGCGCACAGGCGCCGATCGCAATCAGTAGCGCACCAATTGCAAGAACAAACAGCAGCGGCAGCGGGGTGTTGTCGAGCGAACGGGTCAGCGCAAATCCCGCCGGATCGACCAGCCAGCGGCTCAGGATCAGGAGCGCATAAGGCAGCGTCAGCAACGCACCGAA
>CAJDVN010000017.1_pt1 | contig 20643 bp, 21 predicted proteins | sample 7391301 | NCBI WGS metagenome assembly CAJDVN01 (sample SAMEA7055705, study PRJEB34461) | soil metagenome | biome: terrestrial ecosystem; feature: Peninsula; material: soil | place: Antarctica | collected 2016 | reverse complement strand
GCATGGCCGGTACCGTGCTGTTCGGCCTGAAGCACAAACGTCAGTTTGTCGTCAGCCATCGCCTTTGGCACCGCCTCGCCGCCAAAGCCATAAACAACGCAGGTTTGGGCCGCACCCAGTGCATGGGCCGTATCCACTACATGGCCAAGCAGTGGCTTGCCTGCCAGTTTGTGCAGCACCTTGGGCAGCTCGGAGCGCATCCGCGTGCCCTTGCCCGCCGCGAGAATCAGGATTTCAAGCATGGAATGCATTTGTATCGTCTGGGAGTGTGAATCGCATCAGCAGGAATAGAGCAAATCGCGCGCCAAGTATAAAGCCTGTACACGTTGTCAAAATGAAAAGGCAACTCGAAGCGTGCCTTTTCTGCTTTCGTGCCTGGAAGCAGATCAGCATCGACGCAAGACAGCATTGTTCCCGGCAACAAAAAGGCAGCCCGGAGGTTGCCTTTTTTTCCGTCTAAAACACAGCTGGATCAAGTTCGGTTGCGCAGCTTTCTGATTGTGGACAACTGGGCAACTGCCTGAGCCAGTTCGATCTGCGCTTGCGCATAGTCGAGCGTGGCTGCCTTGCCCTTCATCGCGTCCTCGGCAGTGCGTTTGGCCTCGAGTGCCTTGGCTTCGTCCAGATCGATGCCGCGAATGGCAGTGTCGGACAGGATGGTGACAATGTGCGGCTGCACTTCGAGAATGCCGCCGGACACGTAGACCAATACTTCTTCGGCCTGGTTCGGCACCTTGATGCGTACCGTGCCAGGCTTGAGCGTGGTCAGAAGCGGCGTGTGACGTGGATAAATGCCGAGTTCGCCTCGCTCGCCAGGGGCAATCACCACTTCGGCGACGCCGGAGTAGAGCGATTTTTCTGCGCTGACGATATCGACGTGGATGGTCATTGCCATGGGGAAACCTCGTGAGCGGTGAATAGTGAGCAGCGAGCGGCAAGCCATTCGGCTTACTGCTTACCACTTTGCTGCTTACCCGTTACTGAATCGTCTTCGCCTTTTCGACGGCTTCTTCGATCGTGCCGACCATGTAAAAGGCCTGTTCCGGCAGGTGGTCGTATTCGCCCTCGACAATCGCCTTGAAGCCTGTGATGGTTTCCTTCAGCGTGACGTACTTGCCGGGCGCGCCGGTGAATACTTCGGCGACGAAGAAGGGCTGCGACAGAAAGCGCTGGATTTTCCGCGCGCGGGTCACTGCCAGTTTGTCTTCTGGCGACAGTTCGTCCATGCCCAGAATCGCGATGATGTCGCGCAACTCCTTGTATTTCTGCAGCGTGCCCTGTACCGCACGGGCGACACCGTAGTGCTCGTCACCGACCACCTGCGGATCGAGAATCCGCGACGTCGAATCGAGTGGATCCACTGCCGGGTAAATACCCAGTTCGGCGACCTGACGGCTCAGCACCAGGGTGGCGTCGAGGTGGGCGAAGGTGGTCGCGGGCGACGGGTCGGTCAAGTCATCCGCCGGCACGTACACGGCCTGGAACGAGGTGATCGAACCGGTGCGGGTCGAGGTGATGCGTTCCTGCAGGCGGCCCATTTCGTCAGCCAGCGTCGGCTGGTAGCCCACCGCGGACGGCATCCGGCCCAGCAGCGCGGACACTTCGGTCCCGGCCAGGGTGTAACGATAGATGTTGTCGACGAACAGCAGCACGTCGCGGCCTTCATCACGGAAGTATTCGGCCATGGTCAGACCGGTCAGCGCGACGCGCAAACGGTTGCCCGGGGGTTCGTTCATCTGTCCATAGACCAGCGCGACCTTGTCCAGCACGCCGCCTTCCTTCATCTCGTGATAGAAGTCGTTGCCTTCACGGGTCCGTTCGCCGACGCCGGCAAATACGGAAAAGCCCGAGTGCGCGACGGCAATGTTGCGGATCAGCTCCATCAGGGTCACGGTCTTGCCGACGCCGGCACCGCCGAACAGGCCGACCTTGCCGCCCTTGGCGATCGGCATGATGAGATCGATCACCTTGATGCCGGTTTCGAGAATTTCCACCGTGGTGGCCTGATCAGCATAGGCTGGCGGCTTGCGGTGGATCGGCATATGGGTATCGGCGTTGACTGGACCCATTTCGTCGATGGGCGTACCCAGCACGTTCATGATGCGGCCCAGGGTCGCCTGGCCAACCGGCACCATGATCGGGTTACCGGTCGCGAGCACCTCCATGCCGCGGCGCAGGCCGTCAGTGGAGCCCATCGCAATGGCGCGGACGATGCCGTCGCCCAGTTGCTGCTGGACTTCCATCGTCAGTTCCGGCGACTGCATTGTCAACGCTTCGAAGATCCTCGGCATGGACTCACGCGAAAACTCCACGTCCACCACGGCGCCGATGATCTGAACAATTTTTCCGTTGCTCATGTTGCCATCCTAAGTAAGTTAAATCTTGGCCTAATCAATTAAATTCTGTGTGTCGCGCGCTCAGACCGCCGCTGCGCCTGCCACGATTTCCGACAGTTCCTTGGTGATCGCGGCCTGGCGTGTCTTGTTGTAAACCAGCTTCAGCTCGCCGATCACGTCTTTCGCATTGTCAGAAGCGGCTTTCATCGCCACCATCCGGGCCGACTGCTCGCACGCGATATTCTCGGCCACGCCCTGATACACCAGCGATTCGATGTAGCGCATCAGCATGCCGTCGACGACCGGCTTGGCATCGGGCTCGTAGATATAATCCCAGTGCGTTTTCAGGCTGGCCTCTTCGGCATCTTCCACTTGCATCAGGGGCAGCAACTGGGTCAGTGTCGGTTCCTGCTTCATCGTGTTGACGAACCGGTTGTAGACGATGAAGAGCGCGTCGATCCTGCCGTCCATGTAGGCATCCAGCATGATTCTTACCGGACCGATCAGCGTGTCCAAACGCGGTGCATCGCCAATGCCAGTGAGCTGCGACACTACGTTGGAGCCGTGGCGCTGCATGAAACCCAGCCCCTTGTTGCCGATCGCGGTCACGTCAATGTCAATACCGGCGGCTGCCCACTCTTTCATCTGCCCGACCACCACGCGGAGGGCGTTGGTGTTGAGGCCACCACACAAACCCTTGTCCGAGGTAATGAGGATGAGCCCGACGCGCTTGACGTCACGCGCGATGACGAACGGATGCTTGTATTCCGTATGGGCGTAGGCCAGGTGCGCCGCCACACGGGCGATTTTTTCGGCGTACGGGCGTGCGGCCTTCATGTGCTCCTGTGCCTTGCGCATCTTGGACGCAGCGACCATTTCCATCGCCTTGGTGATCTTGCGCGTATTTTCGACGCTCTTGATCTTGGTCCGAATCTCTTTTCCAGCTGCCATTGCTACTCCTTAAACCAGCGGCTCCTAATCAGCGCGGTCTATCAATAGACACCGGTTTTCTTGAACTCATCAGCCGCGGCGGTGAGCGCCTTTTCGGTGGCCTCATCCAGGTTGCCGCTGGTTTCGATGGTGTCCATGATGTCGGGGTGCTTGGACCTGACAAACGCCAGTAGCGCGGATTCGAACGGCAGAATCTTGGCGACTTCGACGTCGTCCATGTAGCCGTTGTTGACGGCAAACAAGGTCAGCGCCATCTGCGATACCGACATCGGCGAGTACTGCGGCTGCTTCATCAGTTCGGTCACGCGGCGGCCACGCTCGAGCTGGTTGCGCGTGGCTTCGTCAAGGTCGGAGGCGAACTGGGCGAAGGCTGCGAGTTCACGGTACTGCGCCAGCGCCAGACGAATACCGCCGCCCAGCTTCTTGATGACCTTGGTCTGCGCGGCGCCGCCGACGCGGGACACCGACAGACCAACAAGTCGGTTTCCAGAAAGATCTGGCCGTCAGTAATCGAGATCACGTTGGTCGGCACGAAGGCAGAGACGTCGCCAGCCTGTGTTTCGATGATCGGCAGCGCGGTCAGCGAACCGGTCTTGCCCTTGACAGCGCCATTGGTGATCTTTTCGATATAGTCGGCGTTGACGCGTGCGGCACGCTCAAGCAGACGCGAGTGCAGGTAGAACACGTCGCCCGGGTAGGCTTCGCGGCCTGGCGGGCGACGCAGTAGCAGCGACACCTGACGGTAGGCCCAGGCTTGCTTGGTCAGGTCGTCGTACACGATCAGCGCGTCTTCGCCAAGGTCGCGGAAGAATTCACCCATGGTGCAGCCGGAATACGGTGCGATGTACTGCATCGCGGCGGCATCGGCAGCGGTCGCCGCGACGACGATGGTGTGCGCCATGGCGCCATGCTCTTCCAGCTTGCGCACGACGTTGGCCACCGAAGACGCCTTCTGGCCGATGGCGACGTAAATGCATTTCACGCCGGTGCTCTTCTGGTTGATGATGGCGTCGATCGCGACCGCGGTCTTGCCTGTCTGGCGGTCGCCGATGATCAGTTCGCGCTGGCCGCGGCCAATCGGCACCATCGCGTCGATCGCCTTCAAGCCAGTCTGCACTGGCTGGTCGACCGATTTACGCTCGATCACGCCAGGTGCAATGCGCTCGATAGGCATCGTGATTTCGGCGGCGATGGGGCCCTTGCCGTCGATTGGCTGACCCAGCGAGTTCACCACGCGGCCGAGCAGGCCGTGGCCGACCGGCACTTCGAGAATGCGGCCAGTGCACTTGGCGACGTCGCCTTCGGTGAGGTGTTCGTAATCACCCAGGATCACGGCGCCAACGGAGTCGCGCTCCAGGTTGAGCGCCACGCCGAAGGTGTTACCCGGCATTTCGATCATTTCACCCGACATCACGTCGGACAAACCATGAATGCGGACGATGCCGTCGGTGACGGACACGATCGTGCCCTGGGTGCGCAGCTCGCTCGATGCGCCGAGGTTTTCGATCTTGGCTTTAATCAGTTCGCTGATTTCGCTTGGATTCAATTGCATGTCTGTTCTCCGAACCGTGAGGTTCCGATAATTTTGAGTACGTGATTAACCTGAGCTGCCTTAACCCTGAAGCGCGAAGGCCATGCGCTGTAGCCGTCCCTTGACCGAGCCATCTATCACCTGGTCGCCGATGGCAATCACCGCGCCGCCGATCAGTTCGGGATCGACCGCAACCTGCACATTCACCGTGCGGTTGAATTTGGCCTTGAGCGCGGTGACCAACTCGTCGATCTGCGCCTGCGTCAGCGCCTGCGCACTGGTGATGGTGGCTTCGAGGGTACCTTCGGCATTGGCCTTCAGCGTCTCGAATTGCGTGCTGATCTCCGGCAGCAGGGCCAGGCGGTCATTCTCGGCCAGCACGTGGACGAAATTGCTGCCGCGCTCGCCCAGGTCGGCACCGGCCACATCGATCACCAGCCCGGCCACCCGCTCGGCGGTTACGGCCGGGTCGCCAAACAGCTGTGCCAGCTGTACGTCGTTAACGATGGCCGCCAGCGTGGCGACACGCCCGGACCAGCCTGCCAGGTCATTTTCACCTTGCGCCAGACGGAATACCGCTTCGGCGTAAGGGCGCGCCAGGGTAGATAGTTCATTCATGGTTTACAGCTCGGCTTTCAGTTGGCCCAGCAGGTCAGCATGGGTTTGCGTGTTGACCTCGCGACGCAGGATTTTCTCCGCGCCGGCCACGGCCAGCGCAGAAACCTGTTCACGCAGGCTTTCGCGTGCACGGTTGGCTTCCTGATCGATATTGGCCTGGGCTACGGCCAGTTGACGGTCGCCTTCTTCCTTGGCGGCCATTTTTGCCTCTTCGATGATCTGCGCTGCACGCTTTTCAGCCTGGGCAATCACCTCGGCAGCCTGCACCTTGGCGTCGCGCATGTTGTCGCCAGCCTTCCTGGTAGCCAGCTCGAGTGCATGCTTGCCGCGATCGCCAGCGGCGAGGCCGTCGGCGATCAGCTTCTTGCGCATGTCGAGCGCATTCATGATCGGCGGCCACACGAACTTCATGCAGAACCACACGAAGATGAAGAACGTGATGGACTGGCCGATGAGAGTTGCGTTGAAGTTCATATCCGCACCTTATTAATGACGGAGGTTAGACAAGTTCAGTATCAACCCGCGAATTAACCGGCAACGGCGAACAGAACATACATGGCCAGACCAACGGCGATCATCGGCACGGCGTCGACCAGGCCCATCACGATGAAGAACTGGGTGCGCAGCATCGGGATCAGCTCGGGCTGACGGGCGGCGCCCTCAAGAAAGCGGCCACCGAGGATGCCGATACCGACGGCTGCACCGAGTGCGCCCAGGCCCATCATCAGGGCACCAGCGATGTACAACACGGCTTGAGTCATTTCCATTTGTTGCTCCTAAGAAGTAAAAATCTAAAGTTAAAAACAAGAAAATTAAATACGACTGAAATCAGGGGAAGTGCTTAGTGGTGCTCGGTGTGCGCCATGTCCAGATAGACGATGGTCAGGACCATGAAGATGAAAGCCTGCAGCGTGATGATGAGGATGTGGAACACCGCCCACGCCCATTGCAAGACCCCGCCAAACAAGGCAAGCAACCAGTTACCGCCAAACATCAGTGCAATCAGGATGAAGATCATTTCGCCGGCATACATGTTGCCGAACAACCGTAGTGACAGCGAAAGCGGCTTGGAGAGCAGGCCCACGACCTCAAGCAGCAGGTTGATCGGGAACAGGAATTTGGGGAACGGCTGGAATGCGAGCTCGGAGAAGAACCCCCCGGCGCCTTTCATCTTGAAGCTGTAGTACAGCACCAGGGCAAACACCGACAGCGACAAGCCGAAGGTTACGTTGGGATCCGCCGACGGCACGATCCTCAGGTGCGGCAACCCTGAAAGGGTCGCGACATGGGGCAACCAGTCGACCGGGAGCAGGTCCATCAGGTTCATCAGGAACACCCATATCCACACGGTGAGGGCTAATGGCGCGACTAGCGCATTTCGATGCGAGAACGAACCGCGTACGGAGTTATCAACAAACTCGATGTTCCATTCGACGAAGTTCTGCCACCCGGACGGGACACCCGTCGTCGCCTTTTTAGCCACCATGCGGAACAGAAGCAAAAAGATCAGCCCCAGGGCAATCGAGAACACCATGCTGTCGACGTTAAGCGCCCAGAAACCCATGGCCTTGGCCTCTGCAGCGCCGTGGGCAAAGCCCCATGTGCCGTCAGGCAACTGTCCGTACGTCAGGTTTTGCAGGTGGTGCTTGATGTATTCACCGGAGGAATGGAGTTCCGTAGCCATCGTGATCGAATTCAATAAGTGAGTTTTGGATGGACACTCAGTGCGTCCCCATTCAAAACCAACCTTGGCAAAATATTGTTCTTCGGGCTATTTGCCCTTTTGCGTTACCGCAACCGCCAGCCAGGCAAACTGGGCCAGTACCAGCCCCAGCAACAGAGGCAAAGGCTCGAGCTTCAACAACCCGAGTCCCAGACCCAACAAGACAAGCAGCAAAACCAGACGCTCGATGCCGACGCGCATAAACATCTTCAACAATCGATGCTGATCCCATTCCGGATGGGCCATTGACTGCTGCTCGCGCCACATCAGCACTGCGCTCACAGACAGCGCGACCAGCACGCCGTATGCAGCCGCCAGCCCCGCATTCACACCCGCGATGGCCGCGCCGCCTAGCGCGGCAACGAACACGAGTACCGCCTGTGCCCGAAACACCTGCCGGGCGCCGGTAGTAATGCACTTCGACATTTAGCGCGCCATAATACTAGAATCAGTGCGATCTATACAATCATCAAGCTGATTGATGAAGTATTTCAGTATGTAATGATTTTGCTTGTCAGATCGCTACAACTGGATCCCAAGACGTTGCAGCAGGCCCTGCAATTCTTCCGCGCTGGCGAAGTGAAGCGTGAGTTTGCCACCGCCTTTGCCATGGGCGCGTATTTGGGCGGTCATCCCGAGCGCATCCGACAACGCCTCTTCCAGGCGTAGCGTGTCACGCGAAGCGGCCTGGCTGGCAGGCGCGCTGGCGCCATCCTTCAGCCGCGCCACCCGGCGCTCGACCTCGCGCACCGACAGTCCCCTAATTTCAATTTCATGCGCCAACTCGCGCTGCGCATCCACCTGCAAAGGCAGCAGCGCACGCGCATGGCCCATCTCGATCAAACCGGCGGTGAGCATATCCTGTACCGGATGGGACAAGTTCAAGAGACGCAGCAGGTTGGATACGGCGGCACGCGATTTGCCGACCGCCTGGGCGGCTGCCTCATGCGTCATGCCGAACTCGTGGATCAGGCGCTGCAGACCATGCGCTTCGTCAATGGCGTTGAGGTCCTCACGCTGGATGTTCTCGATCAGCGCCATCGCCGCCACCGCATCGTCGGCGACTTCGCGCACCAGTACCGGGATTTCGCCGAGCCCGGCCAACTGTGCCGCGCGCCAGCGCCGTTCGCCGGCGATGATTTCATAGCCTCCGGCAACCTCGCGCGCCAGAATCGGCTGCATCAGGCCCTGCGCGCGAATGGAATCGGCCAGTTCCTGCAGCGACTCGCTGTCCATCTGGGTGCGTGGCTGGTACTTGCCCGGCGCCAGCTGCCCCACTTTCATCATGCGCAGATCGCCGTGCGGCGGCGCGGCATTGTCTTCACCGCCGAGCAACGCATCGAGTCCGCGTCCGAGTCCCTTGAGTCTGGCCATTATGCTGTCTCCCCCACTGTAATGCCGGCACGTCGCAACGTTTCTTCCGCGAGCGCCATATACGCCTTGGCCCCCTTGCACTGGCGGTCGTAGGCCAGCACCGGCAGGCCGTGGCTGGGCGCCTCGGCGAGCCGGATGTTGCGCGGGATCACGGTGTCGTACACCTTGTTGCCAAAATGCTGCTTGATCTGGTCGGATACCTGCTGCGCCAGCGTGCTGCGCGGATCAAACATCACGCGTAGCAGTCCTTCGATTTCGATCGACGGATTCAATCGCTGCTTGACCTTCTTGATGGTGGCGACCAGATCGGTCAATCCTTCCAGAGCGTAGTACTCGCACTGCATCGGAATCAGCACCGACTGTGCGGCGGCAAAGGCATTCACCGTCAGCAGATTCAGTGTCGGCGGGCAATCCATCAGGATGAAATCGTAGTCGTCGGCCACCTGCGCCAACGCGACCTTCAACCGCAGATCGCGCTGCTCCAGGTTCACCAGGTCGATTTCCGCGCCGGCGAGTTCACGGTTCGCCGGAATCACGTCGAAACGGCCAGCCTCGGAACGCATCCGCGCGTCGCGCACGCTCACCTGGTTGAGCAAGATCTGGTAAACGGTAGGCAACGCCGTCCGCTTCTCGATGCCCGCCCCCATGGTCGCATTACCCTGCGGATCGAGGTCAGCCAGCAACACCCGCTGCCCGAGTTCGGCGAGACTCGCAGCCAGATTGACCGCCGTCGTCGTCTTGCCGACGCCGCCTTTCTGATTGGCAATTGCCAGGATTCGACTCATTCAACAGGCTCCAGAACAATCAAATGGCGGGTCGCGTCCAGCCCCGGGACAACCAGTACATGGTTAGCACTCACTTTCACGCTATCCTGCAACAAAGCGAGTTCCCCATGCGGGTTGAGCCCCTTCATGGCGAGCCAGCGACCCGCCGGATTGAGCAGATGATGGGTCAGCGCGACGAATTCCCGGAGATCGGAAAACGCCCGGGAGGTGATGACGTCAAACCCCGTTTCGGGCCGATAATCCTCCACCCGACTGGTCACCACACTCACGTTATCCAGGCCGAGCTCCATTTTGGCCTGCAACAGAAAAGCGGTTTTCTTGGCAACGCTGTCGATCAGCGTGACCTGTAATTGTGGCCGCGCGATCGCCAAGGGGATCCCCGGCAGGCCGCCGCCGCTACCGACGTCGAGCACCCGCCCGCCCTGAAAGAAAGGGACGGCGGCCAGCGAATCGAGCAGGTGATGGCTGACCATGCGCTCGACGCCGCGCACCGCAGTCAGGTTATAGACACGGTTCCACTTATCGAGCAGCGTCAGGTAGGCCAACAGTTTGGCCTCGGCGCCATTGGGCAACACCAGCCCCAGATCGGCGATTCCCGCCGCGAGTTGCGCTTGCGGCGTCATGCGCTTTTTTTCTGCACGTCGACAGGGTTCTTGTCTCGACCAAACCCACGCCTGGCGTACACCAGCAGGACGGATATCGCGGCCGGGGTGATGCCTTGCAAACGGGATGCCTGGCCCATTGTTTCCGGACGGGCTTGCTGCAAACGCTGGCGCACCTCCATCGACAACCCGGTCAACAGGCTGTAATCGAGATCATCCGGCAAATGCAGATTTTCCTGTGCACTCTGTTTCTGGACCTCGTCATTTTGGCGGTCGATGTAGCCTTGGTATTTGGCGGCGATTTCGACCTGCTCGGCAACCCGCGGGTCTGCCTCCCCTGCGCCACCGCCGGGCAAAGTCAGGATCTGCGCGTAATCCAGATTGGGCCGGCGCAGCAGTTCGAACAGGCTGTATTCATGGTCGATCGGCTGACCGATCAGGTGGGTGGCCGCGGCGGCCGGTAGCACCGCCGGATTGACCCAGGTTGACTTCAGACGCTCGGTTTCACGTGAAACCGCATCTCGCTTGCGGCTGAACGCGTCCCAGCGTGCGTCGTCGACGACGCCAATCCTGCGCCCGGCTTCGGTCAGCCGCATGTCGGCATTGTCCTCGCGCAACTGCAATCGGTATTCGGCGCGGCTGGTGAACATGCGATAGGGCTCGGAAACACCGCGAGTGATGAGGTCGTCGACCAGCACGCCGAGATAGGCCTCGTGCCGCGCTGGGTGCCAGGCATCACGGCCCTGCACTTGCAGCGCCGCGTTGATGCCCGCCAGCAAGCCTTGCGCGGCCGCCTCTTCGTAACCGGTGGTGCCATTGATCTGGCCGGCGAAAAACAGGCCGGCAATCGACTTCGTCTCGAGCGAGGCCTTGAGATTGCGCGGGTCGTAATAATCGTATTCGATGGCGTAGCCGGGGCGCAGGATATGCGCGTTCTCCAGCCCCGGGATCGAGCGCACGATATTTAGCTGCACGTCGAACGGCAGCGAAGTCGAAATGCCGTTGGGATAGACTTCGTGCGTGGTCAGGCCTTCAGGCTCGAGAAAGATCTGGTGGCTGGCCTTGTCTGCAAAGCGCGTGATCTTGTCCTCGATCGACGGGCAGTAGCGTGGCCCCACCCCTTCGATGATGCCGCTGTACATCGGCGAACGGTCGAGTCCGCCGCGGATGATCTCGTGTGTCTGCAACGTGGTCTGAGTGATCCAGCACGGAAGCTGCGCGGGATGCCGGGCGGCATCGCCCATGAAAGAGAACGCGGGCGCCGGGTCATCGCCGGATTGCATCTGCGTTTGACTGTAATCGATGGTACGGCCGTCGATACGGGGTGGCGTTCCGGTCTTCAACCGCCCGGCTGGCAGGTTCAGTTCGCGCAGGCGCGCCGCAAGCGATACTGAGGGCGGATCACCCATGCGGCCTGCCTGGAAATTTTCGAGCCCAACATGGACCAGACCGGCCAGAAAAGTACCGGCAGTCAGCACCACGGCGCGGCCACCAAACACGATCCCGAGTTGGGTCTTGACACCGACTACGCGATCGCCCTCGAGCAGCAGATCGTCGACCGCCTGCTGGAACAGTGTGAGATTGGGCTCGTTCTCCAGGCGCTGGCGGACCGCGGCCTTGTACAGCAGACGGTCGGCCTGCGCACGGGTTGCGCGTACCGCCGGGCCTTTGGACGAATTGAGCGTGCGAAACTGAATACCGGCGTCGTCGGTGGCCAAGGCCATGACGCCGCCCATGGCATCGACTTCCTTGACCAGATGCCCCTTGCCGATGCCTCCGATCGACGGATTACACGACAGCGCACCCAGCGTCTCGATGTTGTGCGTCAGCAGCAGCGTCTTCATGCCCATGCGCGCAGCGGCCAGCGCGGCCTCGGTACCGGCATGGCCACCGCCGATGACGATGACATCGAAGGATTCGGGAAATTTCATGATGGCCGCCATTCTACCCGTTGCCACGCTTCGTTTCACGTGAAACACGGACGGCAGCCGTCCGGAAACGCGCTCAACCGGCGGCGACCCTGGCCTCCAGGTCTTCCCACCGAGACAGAACCCTGATCAGTTCGGCTTCAATGGCTTCAGCACGCGCTTGCAGCGTCGCCGCATCCTGTGGGTTCGAGTGATACAACGCGGGGTCCGCCAGCCGTTCGGCGATCTGAGCCTGTTCCGTCTCCAGTGCTTCGATCTGGCCTGGTAGTGCTTCGAGTTCCCGCGTCTCCTTGTAGCTGAGCTTGCTTTTGGCCGTGGCTTTCGCGGGCGCAGACGGCGCGGGGGCTTTCGACGACGTCGTGCGCGTGGCCTCCGGTACGGCACGCTGTCGTTGCTGCCACGCACGCCACTCGGCATAGCCACCGACGATCTCCGTCAGTTGACCGCCGCCCTCGAACGCGATCGACTGGGTGACGACGTTATCGAGGAATGCCCGGTCATGCGAGACGATGATGACAGTGCCGTCGTAGTCCTGTAGCAGTTGCTCCAGCAGCTCCAGCGTATCGATATCGAGATCGTTGGTCGGTTCGTCCAGCACCAGCAGATTGGCCGGTCGGGCAAACAGTCGTGCCAGCAGCAATCGATTCCGTTCGCCGCCGGACAAGGCCGACACCTTGGCGCGCGCACGCTCGGCGGGAAACAGGAAATCCTCCAGATAGCTGATGACGTGCTTTTTCTGCCCGCCGATTTCGACATAGTCGGAACCGGGTGAAATCGTATCGATCAGCGTTGCGTCGTCGTTCAACTGATTACGGAACTGGTCAAAGTAGGCGACTTCGAGCTTGGTGCCCTGTTTGATCGAGCCAGACAGGGGTTGCACTTCGCCCAGGATCAGGCGGATCAGCGTGGTCTTGCCGACGCCGTTGGGGCCCAGCAGGCCAAGCTTGTCGCCGCGCAGAATGGTGGTGGAAAAGTCGCGAATCAGTATGCGGTCGTCGTAGCCATAGGTGACGTGGTCGAGTTCGGCCACCACTTTGCCGGAACGGTCGCCGGCATCGATCTGGAAGCCGACCTGTCCGGCGCGAGCAATGCGCGCCTCACGAGTCTGTCGCAGCGACTCGAGTCGCCGCACACGGCCCTCGTTGCGGGTTCGACGCGCCTCGACGCCCTTGCGGATCCAGACTTCTTCCTGTTTCCAGAACTTGTCGAACTTGCGATTGTGAATCGCCTCGACCTCCAGTTGCTCGGCTTTTTTAAGCTGATAGGCACTGAAGTTGCCTTGGTATTCGCGTAAAGATCCGCGATCGAGTTCGACAATGCGGTTGGCGACGTTGTCCAGAAAGCGCCGGTCATGCGTGATGAAGAGCAAGGCGCCCCGGTAGTCGTTGAGCAGGGTTTCCAGCCACTCGATGGTGGAAAAATCCAGATGGTTGGTCGGCTCGTCTAACAACAGCAGTTCGGGGTCGGTCACCAGCGCCCTCGCCAGCGCCACGCGCTTCTTCAGACCGCCTGAAAGCGTTTCCACCGCCGCATCGGCGTTCAAATCCAGGCGTTGCAGGGTTTCTTCGACCCGGCTGTTGAGCCGCCAGGCATCGGCCACTTCCAGCGCATGCGACAACCGCTCGAAATCGGCATAGACCGTCTCATCGCCCTCCGCCATGGCATGCGCCACAGCGTGATATTCGGCAAGCAGGGTCTGGGCCGCGCCAACGCCTTCCGCTACCGCCTCAAATACATTGTGGCCCGCCTGGAACTGCGGTTCTTGCGGCACATACGCCAGCTTCAAGCCGGGTGCGCGCCACACCTCACCCGCGTCGGGCAGGCTCTCGCCGGCAATGATTTTCAACAGACTGGACTTGCCGGTGCCGTTGCGACCGATCAGTCCGATACGCTCGCCGGCCTCGACCACCAGTGAAGCGCCATCGAGCAGCGGCCAGTGGCCATAAGCCAGTTCGAGTCGGTCAAGGGTAAGGAGTGACATAGCGTAGGCAAGGAAACAACGAGCGCGGAATTATCCGCGATTGAGCGCCGCGTGGACGGCTCGTGCAATATTTAATGCGTGGGGGGTGTCGCCGTGCAGGCAGAGGGTCTCGGCCTGAATCCGGAACAGCATACCGTCCAGCATTGTAACAGGCATCCCTTCCGCAAGCGCTCGCGCCTGTCGCGCCGCCAGGCGGGGATCCGTCACCACAGCCCCCTCTGTTTCACGTGAAACAAGCTGGCTATTGGACTGGTAACGACGGTCGGCAAACGCCTCGTTCAGCACGCGCAGCCCGGCCGCCTCACCGGCAGCGACCAGTTGCGACCCGGCCAGTCCGACCAGCGCCAGTCCCGGGTCGAATGCCGCGACTGCGTGTGCGATCGCCTCGGCCACCTTGCGATCATGTGCCGCCACGTTATAGAGCGCGCCATGCGGCTTCACATGCGCCAGCCTCACACCAAGCCGTGCGGCTTGCTCGGCCAATGCCTCGGTCTGCTGCGTAACCCAGGCCGCAATGTCTTCCATGGATGCGTCCAGCGCGCGACGGCCAAACCCGATGCGGTCCGGATAGCCCGGATGGGCGCCTGCTGCTGCGCCATGTTCGGCGGCCAGCCGCAACGCCGCCGTCATGCTCACGGCATCGCCCGCGTGGCCACCACAGGCGATCGACACCCGCGACAGATACGGCATCAAGGCACCATCGTCGCAACCTTCACCAATATCCGCATTTAATTCGATCATCCTAGAAACCGCAGTTGGACGCGCCCGAGGGTGCGTCTGGACGCGTGTCTGCCGCGAAGTGAGGAGGGGTCAACTGCAGTTTTTAGGATCATGCCAGTTCCCTGAATTCCCACGGCAAGCTCGCCAGCCCACGCGCCGCCTCGACCTCGATCGTCACAAACCGGATCGCATCGCCAGGCTTCAATTGCGCCAGCCGCGGCACATCCGCCGTGATCACCCCGGCAATCACCGGATAACCACCCGTCACGGGTCCGTCCCATCCCAGGATGATCGGCTGACCGTCGGGCGGAATCTGTATTCCGCCCGGCAGCATCCCCTGCGACGACAACCCGGCGCGACGATGGCTGACCGGCACACCGGACAAGCGCAAACCCCTTCGATCCGACGCCGCCCCGACCCGATAGGGACGACTGAAAAACGCCACCAGACCGGTGTCATCAAACAGGGCAGTCTGCGGTCCCGCCACGACCCGCACGCTGCCGTCCGGACCGTCAGGCGGCGGACTGCCACGCAACAGCCGCATTGCATCGACAGGCGAGCCACATCGCAGGCAATCCCCGGCCTGCAATGCACGCCCGTCGTGTCCGCCAAATCCCGATGGCAGAAACGTGCTGCGGCTTCCCATCACCGGCGGCACTGCCAGCCCGCCACGCACCGCCAGCCAGCAGCGGCTGCCTGCCTCCGCCTGTTTCAGGGACAGGGTCTCGCCGTCGGCCAGCATCAGGGTTTCGTTCCACGTCACCGGCGCGCCGCTGCTACGATGGGCGGCAAAACGGGCGCCCGTGAGCGCCACTACCCCACCCTGCGGAAACTGCAGTTGCGGCCCGGACAGCACGATCTCCAGCCCGGCCGCCGCCGCGTCGTTACCCACCAGGTGGTTGGCTGCTGCCAGCGCTGCCGGATCGGCGGCTCCGCCCGCCGGCACGCCAAGCGCCCGCCGGCCGGGCCGGCCCAAATCCATCACCAGGTCGCACAGGCCCGCATGCAGAACCTCGATCATGCCGGAACGAAGCGTACCCGGTCACCCGGCATCAGCAGGGCCGGCGCATCGCGTCGCGAATCGAACAAAACGGCGTCGGTCCGGCCGATGATATGCCAGCCGCCCGGGCCGCCCGCCGGATAAACCCCGGTATAGAGCTCGCCGATCGCCACGCTGCCCGCTGCGACTCGTTGCCGCGGCGACGCCCGGCGCGCCGTCTGCAAGCATGCCGGCAGTCCCCGTAGATACGCCACCGTAGTCAACCACGATCTCATGTCGCGTTCCTGTTGGCGGTAGCACCTGTTCCAGCGGGGCAGCAAGTGCCGCCTGGACCTCCGGCGGCACACGGACTGCCTGCCGCAAAATCAGTAACAGGCTGTCATCTGCAGGGATAATCTCTTCTATGTCTGGTAAGTTCTTCGAAATCAACCATGCATAACTTGCCAGAGTCAGGTCGCCTGTTTCGACTCGCAAGGCACGCTCGCCCATCCAGCGCCAGCAGAAGGGGACGGCGAGCGGTTGACCGGTTGTCTGCTTTCCCATAGGCGAAGTTCCTTTCTGGCGTTTCGGATGATGCGACGAATCGCAAGCGCCATACTGATAGACGCCAGTGTAATGGCAACGCCGTCGCTTGCGCCCCGCACCCAGACAGCAGAAAGGGGGCTTGCGCCCCCTTTTTTTGTGTCCAACGTCAGCAATCAGCCCTTGAAGCGGCCTCGTACGCCAACGCGGCTGGCACCACCCCGACTACTGTCATTGCCGCGCGGTTGGGCTGTTCGCACGCCCGGCGCACGATTGCCATAGCTGCGAGTGGCCGCAGCCGCTGCTTTGGCCTTGGCTTCACGCTCGCGCTTTTCCCAGTATTCGATACTGTTGCCGTTGACTTCGCCGGTCGGCTCGCGCGGTACATCAGCACCGCGGAAATTCGCCTGGCTTGGCGGGCGATCACCGGTCATGCGCGGCACATCGGACGGGCCGCGCACGGCGGCTTGTTCAAAGCGGTTGCCGCGCGGCGCATCGCTACGGGCAATCCGGTCGCCGGCGGGACGCGCGTCAGCACGGTAGCCGCGGTCGCGGTTATCACGGCTGTCACCGCGCGGCGGGCGATCACCATAGCTGCGAGGTTCGTTGCGATCACCAAAGCTGCGTTTTTCGCCATAACCGCCACCGCTGCGCGGGCTGGTGTTGCCGCGCGGGCGGCCCGTCGCTGCCGGACGGCCCGCAGACGGCTTCTGCGTCGGCTCCAGTCCCGGTAGCGTATGCACATCGATGCGGTTGCCGGTGTAGCGTTCGATGTTCTTCACCAGACCGCCTTCGCGCATGCCGGCGAAGCTCACCGCAATACCAGTACGACCGGCACGACCGGTGCGGCCGATACGGTGAACATAGTCCTCGGCCTGGCGCGGCAGATCGAAGTTGATGACGTGGCTGATGCTCGCCACGTCGATGCCGCGCGCGGCGACGTCGGTCGCCACCAGTACCTTGGTGCGGCCTTCACGCAGGCGTTGCAGCGCACGGTTGCGCTGGCCCTGCTGCATGTCGCCATGCAGCGCGTCGGAAGCAAAACCACTTTCGGCGAGCAGGTCGGAGATTTCCTCGGTGCTGCGCTTGGTCGAGGCGAACACGAGCGCTTGCACCATATCCACATCGCGCAACAGCGCGTCGAGTAGACGGTTTTTGTGATCCATATTGTCGGCAAACAGCAGGCGCTGCTCGATCTTGGATTCGTCGTGGGGCACCGCTTCGATCTCGATGCGCTGTGCGTCGCGGGTCAGCTCACGCGCCAGATTGCCCACCACGCCGTCAAGCGTGGCCGAGAACAGCAGCGTCTGGCGCTCGGCCGGGCAACGTGCGGCAATCGCCTTGATGTCGTCGACAAATCCCATGTCCAGCATGCGGTCGGCTTCGTCCAGCACCAGTACTTCGAGGCGCGAAAAATCAATCTTGCCACGTTCCAGATGGTCAATCAGGCGACCCGGGGTCGCCACCACCACATCCACCGGTTGCGACAGGCGCTTCAACTGCAGACCATACGGCGCGCCGCCAACCAGGCAGGCGGTGCGGAAACGGCGCAACTCCTTGCTATAGGTCATGGCGGCCTTTTCAACCTGCTGCGCGAGTTCGCGCGTCGGGGTCAGCACCAGCACGCGCGGGCCCATGCTTTTGATGGTCGGCTCGGCCTGCAGGCGCTGGATCGACGGCAGCAGAAATGCCGCCGTCTTGCCGCTGCCGGTATGCGACGACACCAGCAGATCACGCCCGGTCAGCGCGGCAGGAATCGCCTGCATTTGAACGGGGGTGGCGTTTTCGTAGCCTGAGGCCACGACGGATTTAAGGATGAGGGGATCAAGCCCCAGTTCGGCAAAGCTCATGGCAAACCTTTTAAAGTGCGCTCAAACGCGCAAATCAGACCTGCGCCCGGCACCAAGCCAGACAGGCCACAAAATACGAACCAGAAGTAAGCAGCGTTTGGAATGCATTGATTCCGGACGCCCAACGGGTCGCGTCGATCACATCGGCGCCAACCACAAGACTTGTCGCTGCCGGCTGCGAAAACTGGCCGGTAGCACAAAAGAGAGGTCGAAGACGATGGGGCTGTGAGAACAGTCCCGAGGCACGGCGGCAAAAGCCTGACCTGCCCACTGCTGAATTGCACAACTGCCCGCAGAGTATCAGAGAACGCTGATTTTCCGAAATACTATTTATGCGTGGTGATACAGCTTGCGATACAAGCCGCCGCGGTCGATCAGTTCGTCATGTCCGCCCTCCTCCACCACGCGGCCATTTTCGAACACCAGGATACGGTCAGCCTGCTTCACGGCCGACAGGCGATGGGCAATGATCAACGTTGTGCGCCCCGCGAGAAATGCGCCCAGCGCCTGGTGCAGATGCCGCTCGGTATCGGTGTCGAGCGCCGAGGTCGCCTCGTCGAGAATGACGATTTTGGGTTGGGCGACGATCATCCGCGCAATCGCCAGTCGTTGACGCTGCCCGCCCGACAGTCGCACCCCCTGTTTCCCCACCACGGTGTCCAGCGCGTGCGGCAAGGCAGCGATGATGTCCTTCAGCTGGGCGATCTCCAGCGCCTCCCACAGCGTATCGTCATCGGCCTCGCGGCCGAGCGTCAGATTGGCGCGCACGCTGTCGTTGAACAGCACCGGATGCTGCAGCACCACGCCCACATGTTCGCGCACGGCTTCCCAGCCGATTTCGGTGACTGGCACCGCCCCATACAGGATCTGGCCGGATTTCACTGGATAGAGCCCCAGCAAGGCCTGCACCAGCGTCGACTTGCCGCCGCCCGACGCCCCCACCAGCGCCACCTTCTCGCCCGCGTTCACCACCAGGCTGACGTCGTCAAGTATGGTCTCGCCATCGGCGTAGGCAAAGCTGACGTGATCGAGTGCGATGCCGACGCTGGACTGGCCTGCGAACGGGTCGCGCCGCGCCGGATGCTGCGGCTCGCTATGCAGATCCAGAAGCGCGTTTATACGGGCCAGCGCGGCCTGCGCGGCGAACCAGCCGTACTGCATGTTCACCATCTCCTGCACCGGCGTCATCATGAACCACAGGTAGCCGAACACCGCCAGCATCTGGCCGATGGAAAGGTCGGAGAACACCACCATCAACATCGCCCCGGCCCGAAAAGCATCGAAGCCGGCGAGAAACACAAACAAGGACAAGCGGCTCATCGCATCCGACTTCCAGGCGAACGCGGCGGCGTGTCGGCGGATATCGTCGGCTTTGTCGGTGACCCGCGCCAGGTAATGCTTTTCGCGGTTCATCACCCGGATCTGGGTGAGCGCGTCGAGGGTCTCGGACAGCGCCTCCTGAAACACCTCGAAGGCACGGTTCTCGTGCTTCTTCAGGTCCTTCACCCGCTTGCCGAGCCGGGTGGAAAACAGGATCACCACCGGATTCAGCAGCAGGATGAACAGCGCCAACTGCCAGTTCATCCAGAACAGCACCGCCGCCACCCCGANNNCGATATCACCAGCCTCGAAATCGACGACCCGAGAAAGCTGTCGATGGCATTGAGATCGGTGACGAAATGCGAGGTCACCCGGCCCGCGCCCACGGTCTCGAATTCAGATAGCGCAATCCGCGACAACCGGGCGAGCATGCGCGCCCGGATGCGATACACCACGTCCTTGGCCAGTAACGAAAACGTCCTTCCCTGCCACACGTTGAGCAGGATCGACGTCAGACGGAGCACGACCGTCACCAGCAGCGTCACGCCGATGAACAGTACCGGCCCGTGCCATGCAGGCGGAAATAGTGTGCCGATCCTGCCCACGAGCGTGCCCGGATGGTTCAGCAGCACCTCGTCCACCATCAGCGGCAGCAACAGAGGTACCGGCACGGCGGCGATCACCGCCAGCAGGGCAATGGCATTGGCCTGCAGCAGGCGGTTACGATGGGGCTTGAGCTCGTCGGCGATGACGCGCCAGGTCAGCATGACTGGTCATCCTGAAGAATGAAACACGCTGCAAGCATAAGCGCTGACGTCCGCGGGTAAAAGCGTGGTAGCCCGTACCGCCGCCACATGTCGGCCGAAATTATAGGCATGCCGGGTGGTGATAAGACTGCTGGTACGTGATCGAGCCAATGCAAGAGCGGCGCAGACAGCCGCGCAAGACCGTTATTTTCCGATGCAGAATGAGTTGAAGATCTCGCCCAACAGATCGTCGGCCGTAAATTCGCCGGTGATTTCCGACAGGGCCGCCTGCGCCAGCCGCAATTCCTCGGCAAACAATTCCAGCTGGCCGGTCGATTTACGCGCAACGGCAAGATGGCCGGCGGCGCGGCCCAGTGCATCCAGGTGGCGCGCGCGCGCCATGAACGTGCCCTCGCCTGCCGCCTGCCAGCCCACCGAAGCAAGCAGCTTGTCGCGCAGGAGGTCGATTCCGGCGCCGGTCCGCGCAGACAGCCAGATCTCGTCGCCCACCACCCGCGGTGTCTCGCCGGCGACATCGATCTTGTTATGGATCGTGAGTCGCGCCACCGGCGGCAGGCGCGCCAGGATCGCCGCCTCGTGCTCGCTCAGGCCATGCGCCGCATCCACCAGCAACAACGCCACGTCGGCCTTGTCCA
>CAJDVN010000050.1_pt1 | contig 21660 bp, 24 predicted proteins | sample 7391301 | NCBI WGS metagenome assembly CAJDVN01 (sample SAMEA7055705, study PRJEB34461) | soil metagenome | biome: terrestrial ecosystem; feature: Peninsula; material: soil | place: Antarctica | collected 2016 | reverse complement strand
GCTCGCCCTGCCCAATGCCGCCGAAGCCGCCGGTGAGCGGCCGCTCAACCCCATGCATGCCCTGCTGTCGCAGCAATTGCAGGTGCTGGAATCCCCGCAATTCGTCTGGCGCGGGGACGTGTGGCCGGGCCAGCCGTTAGAGTGGCAGCTGCGCCAGGAAATCGACCCCGAACAGGATCATGCACACGACGATTCTGCCAACGATGCCGGGACTGGCTGGGAATCGCATCTCAAGCTGAGCTTGCCGCAACTCGGCAACCTGACTGTGCACATCAAACTCGATGCGCAGCAGGCATTCAGCATCCGGGTGGTGCCGGAGCAGCCCACAGCCGAAACCCTGCTGCAACAAAACCGCGGGCAACTGGCGCAACGGCTGACCGAGGCCGGCTGCACACTCCACAGTCTCACGGTGCAACACGATGACGCCTGACAAGCAACGTGCCGCGGCTGCACTCGCCCTGACAAGCAACGTGCCGCGGCTGCACTCGCCTATCGAACGGGCGATGCGGCGCCACGCATAGTCGCTAAGGGTCGGGGCATTCTTGCCGATACTATTATCGAGAGGGCGCGCGCATCGGGCGTATACGTTCACGAGTCGCGCGAGTTGCTGGCGCTGTTGATGCAGATCGACCTCGACAGCCACATTCCCCCACAGCTCTATATTGCCGTGGCCGAGCTGCTGGCCTGGCTCTACCATATGGAAGAATCCGACAAACAGGCACTCCCCCATAACGACATTTGATCAGAATGGCTTCTCCATCCGTGCAACACGATCCTCATATTTCCGAACACGACGGCCAGATGGCCCGCTTTACCCTGCATTCACGCACCGAGATAATCTTCCTGCTGCGTGCGATCCAGAAACGCAAACTGCTGGTCAATCTCGATCTGCCGGGCAGCCGGCAGATCATCATCACCTCGCTGCTCAAGGTGAACGACGCCAGCAACACCCTGATCCTCGACAGCGCACGCGGCGACGCGCTCAATCACGAGCTGCTGTCCGGCAAGGGCGCGGAGTTCGTCACCCAGCTCGACGGCGTGTCCATCACCTTTGCGACCGGTCCCGTGACCCTGTGTGAATACGAAAAACTGCCGGCACTGCGCATCGTCCTGCCGCAGTCGGTCATCCGCCTGCAGCGGCGCGAGCATTTCAGGGTGCCGATGCCCATTGCCAACCCGGTCCGGTGCCTCGTGCCGTCTCTCACGGCGGAAGATAGCGAACCGATCTCCACACACATCGTGGATATCGGCTGCGGCGGCGTGGCGCTGGCGGACACCAGCGGACGACTGGGCAATGCAACCGGGCGGATGTTGCCCGAGTGCAAGCTGCTGCTGCCCGAGACGGACGTGATCGTGACCACCCTCGAGACCCGGAATTCGGCCCAGATACGCTTGCAGAACGGCGCGTTCCAGACGCGCCTGGGCTGCAAGTTCATTGACTTGCCCAACGACATGGCGGCCACGCTGCAGCGCTTTGTCATGGACATCGAACGTGCACGGCGCAACAGCCTCTGACCGCACCACGACCCACACAAGAATGCTTCAAGGAGACTCCCGCCATGCAAACGATCCAGCAGGAAATTGACGAACGGACCAATCTGACCAGTTCCAACAAACTGGAATTGCTGCTGTTTCGTCTGGGTGAGGACCCCAGTCTCGACCGCAACGAGCTGTTCGGCATCAATGTCTTCAAGATTCGGGAAATCATCCCCATGCCGACCATCACGGCTGTCGCCGGATCGCCCCCCCACATGATGGGCGTGGTCGATCTGCGCGGCCAGATCCTGCCGGTCATCGACTTGCCGGCCGTGGTGGGATGCACCCCGAAAACGGGCCTGAACATCCTGCTAGTCACCGAATATGCCCGTAGCACGCAAGCCTTTGCCGTGGAGTCGGTCGAGGACATCGTGCGGCTCGACTGGCGCCAGGTGCTGTCTGCCGAGGGCAATGGCGCCAGCGGCATGGTCACCAGCATCGCCCGCCTGGACGGCGAGAACAGCGATCGGCTGGCTCAGGTACTGGATGTGGAAACAATTCTGCGCCAGGTCATGCCGTCGACCGAACTGGACATCGACCCCGACACGATCGGCCCGCACGTCGACATCAAGCCCGGTACCGTGATCCTGGCAGCTGACGACTCTCTGGTCGCACGCACCATGATCGAGCAGGGGCTCGAGGCCATGGGCCTGCCCTACATCATGTGCAAGACCGGCAAGGAAGCCTGGGATCAGTTGCAGACCCTCTCGGCCAAGGCGCAGGACGAAGGCCATACGGTGCATGACCGGGTCGCCCTGGTGCTGACCGATCTGGAAATGCCCGAGATGGATGGCTTCACGCTGACTCGCAACATCAAGCAGGATCCGCGCTTCAGCGCCATTCCCGTGGTCATTCACTCCTCACTGACCGGCTCGACCAACGAGGCGCACGTCAAGAAGGTCGGTGCGGATGCCTATGTTGCGAAATTCGTCGCCGCAGATCTGGCGAATGCACTACGCCAGGCATTGAGTACGGTTCACTGAGGTTCAAGATGCAAGATGCAAGATGCAAGATGCAAGATGCAAGAAGTCTATGCCCGCCATGAAACCTGCGTGCTGCATGAAACTTGAATCTTGAACCTTGCAACTTGAAGTCCCCGCTACGCGGGGGCGCTCTATCTTTTTAGATACCCATGTTCATGATTTCCTGATAGGCGGACACCAGCTTGTTGCGGACCTGCACGGTCTGCTGGAAGGCGATGCTGGATTTCTGCAGTGAAACCATTGCGTCAGAGAGGCTGACACTGCTATCGCCCATCTCGTAGCGATCGGCCAGCTTTCGCGATTCCAGCTGGGTCTGGTTGACCTGGTCGAGTGAGGATTTCAGGGCCGACTGGAAGTCGACTGCACCGGTGGCCGACTTGGCCTGAAGCGCGCTATCGCCTACCGGGCTGGCGCCCGCAGGCGTGGCGCGGGCCGCGGCAGCCTTCAGCTGCGCCACCATCGCCTCGATCCTGCTGGTATCAATCATGCCTACGCTCATCGTGCCCTCCTTGTCTGCTCAGGCAGTTTTCCACGTACTCACCTTACCAGCCCGGTAGCAAGCCATAAGCGCGATAAACACCTGAAACCGGCTTCTATTCACCCGATTGAAAACCGTTGCACTGCCGATAATTCGTTCACAGAGCGACATCCTCATGGGACAACACGACATGAACACGGCAATCGAAAACAGGGCGCCCCATGACGCCGGAATAATGGGGGCACGATAATGGCGGGTGCAGGTGAAATGATGGTTCCGGCCAACGTCATGGATTTCACACGGACGGCCGGCGGACGAAAAATCATGCTGATACTGGGTGCAGCCGCCGTCATCGCAATCATGGCGGCCGTCTGGCTATGGGGGCAGCAGCCCACTTATCGCGTGCTGTTCGCGAACTTCAGTGACCGCGACGGCGGTGCGATCGTCGCACAGCTCGAGAAAATGAACATCCCCTACAAATATGCCGAAGGCGGTGGCGCTCTGCTGGTACCGGCAGAGCGCGTTCACGACGCCCGCCTGAAACTGGCCGCGCAAGGCTTGCCCAAGGGCGGCAATGTCGGCTTCGAGCTGATGGAGAATCAGAGGCTGGGGGCGTCCCAGTTCCTCGAGCAGGTCAATTTCCAGCGTGCCATGGAAGGCGAGCTGGCCCGTACGATCGAATCCCTGTCGGCCGTGCAGGCCGCGCGCGTCCATCTGGCGATGCCCAAGGATTCGGTTTTCGTTTCCGAACAGAAGCAGCCGACGGCCTCGGTCCTGCTCAACCTGCATCCCGGCCGCATCCTGGATGCGCAGCAGGTCAGCGCCATCGTGCATATGGTCGCCAGCAGCGTTCCCGAACTGTCGCTCAAGAATGTGACCATCGTCGACCAGAACGGTGACCTGCTGTCCGATACGGCCCGCACGGCCAGTGCGAACGGCATGGATCCGAGCCAGGTCAAATACGTTCAGGACTACCAGCAAAGCATCACCAGGCGGGTCGAATCCATCATCTCCCCCATCGTCGGTGCGGAGAATGTGCGCGCCGAAGCGACGGCCGACATGGATTTTTCGCGCAGCGAACAGGCGGTCGAGTCCTACAAGCCAAACCAGACGTCCGACGCCATGGTCGTCCGCAGCCAGCAGATCAGCGAATCGCAGAATGGCACCACCAGCCCGTCGGGCGTGCCAGGTGCACTGACCAATCAGCCGCCGCCGCCTGCCACCGCCCCGATCACGGCGCCCGGTCAGAACCCTGCCACCGCGGCTGCACCGGTCGCGCCGACGATCAATACGCATAAGGATTCCACCATCAACTATGAAGTCGACAAGACCATTCAATACGTCCAGAAAGCGGGCGGTGGGCTGAAGCGACTGTCGGTTGCCGTGGTCGTCAACTACCGGAAAACGATCGACAAGGACGGCAAGGTCGTCATGAAGCCGCTGAGTCCGGCCGAAATTACCCAGATCACCAACCTGGTCAAGGAAGCCATGGGCTACAACCAGGCGCGTGGCGACACCCTCAACGTGGTGAACAGTTCCTTCGCGCGTCCGGCACCGGAAGTCATTCCCGACGTGCCGCTGTGGAAGCAGCCCCAAATCATCGATATAGCCATGCAGACAGGCAAGTATCTGCTGATGGCCGTCGCACTGCTGCTGCTGTATCTGCGCATGCTCAAGCCGATGCTGAAGAAGATCGCCACGACCCCGGCACTGTTTCCGTCTGGGCACGATGCCAGCCTGCAGCAAGGTGGCGAGATGCTGGCCCTCCCCGGCCAGCGCAATTACCAGGAAAACCTCGTGCGTGCGCAGAAACTGGCTAGCGAGGATCCACGCGTCGTCGCCAATATCGTCAAAACCTGGGTAGGCAGCCATGAGTGAAAGCGGCATTACCAAAGGCGCCATTCTGATGCTCGCCCTGGGCGAGGAGGGCGCGTCGGAAGTCATGAAATATCTGGGCCCGCGCGAAGTGCAGAAGCTGGGCGAGGCGATGACCGGCATGAAGTCCATTCCGCAGGAAGAGGTCGAGAACGTGCTGCACGACTTCAACAGCGTGGCGGATCTGAATTCCTCGCTCGGCGTGGATTCGGACGAGTATATCCGCAGCGTGCTGAGGAAGGCGCTGGGCGACGACAAGGCAAACTCGCTACTCAACCGCATCCTCGGCACCGGCAACGATGCCAGTGGCATCGAAAGCCTGAAATGGATGGACGCCGAATCGGTGGCCGATCTCATCCATGGCGAACATCCACAGATCATCGCGACCATCCTCGTGCATCTGGAGCGCGACCAGGCTTGCGAAGTGTTGGGCTGCTTTTCCGAGCGCCTGCGCAACGACGTGCTGCTGCGCATCGCCACGCTCTCCGGCGTTCAGCCCGCTGCCCTGCGCGAACTGAACGACGTCCTGACCAAGCTGCTGTCCGGCAACGATGTCCTGCAGAAGCAGCCGATGGGTGGCACACGCGCGGCCGCCGACATCCTCAACTTCATGAGCGGCGACAACGAGCAGTCCGCCATGGAGCACCTGAAGAGCTACGACCCCGACATGGCGCAGAAGATCATGGACGAGATGTTCGTGTTCGAAAACATCCTGGAGATCGAGGACCGCGGTGTCCAGCTGCTGCTGCGCGAAGTGCAGTCCGACTCGCTCATCACTGCGCTCAAGGGCGCATCGGAAGACATGCGCGAGAAAATCTTCAAGAACATGTCGCAACGTGCCGCTGAAATGATGCGGGAAGACCTGGACTCGAAAGGCCCGGTGCGTCTGTCCGAGGTCGAGGCCCAACAGAAAGAAATTCTGATGATCGTCCGCCGCCTCGCCGACGAAGGCCAGATCTCGCTGGGCGCCAAGGGAGAGGAGCAATATGTCTAACCTGGATCAGGCCGCCTGCCAGCCCTGGGAAATGACCAGCTTCGATGCCCAGCTGCATCCCGCAAAAAATGCCGGTCACACCGCCGTCGTCCTGCCGACGATCGAGCAGATTACCGCCATCCATGACCAAGCCCGACAGGAAGGCTATCAGGCCGGCCATGCCGAAGGGCTCGCCGCTGGACACGAGGAGGCCGCCCGCGAAGCGGCCCGGTTGCACGAGCTGGCCAAGACGTTTTCGGTCGAGGTCGCCCAGGCCGATGAAGCTATCTCGCAGCAAATTCTCGACCTGTCGATCGATCTGGCCCGTGCGCTGCTGAAATCTGCGCTGGCGATCCGTCCCGAACTGGTCATTCCCATCGTCAAGGAAGCGGTGCGCTACCTGCCGGCTTTGCACCAGCCTGCCCTGCTGTTCCTGAATCCAACCGACGCCGTACTGGTCAAGGAGAGAATCGGCGACGAACTCGAAAAAATGGGCTGGCAGCTCGCCGATGACGGGCAGCTCGAACCCGGTGGCTGCCGCGTGGAAACGGCCAGTAACCAGATCGACGCCTCGTTGCCCACTCGCTGGCAGCGTCTGACTGCCGCGCTGAGCAAGGACTCGGACTGGCTGGCCGCCTGATGAATATGGATGCGCATCCCCACAGCACCCACTGGAAGGCTTACCTGCAGGACTGTGGGGAATTGCTGGCGATTGCCGAACCGATGCAGATATCCGGCCGTATCACCCGGGTGGCCGGGCTGGTGATGGAAGCCGTCGGGTTGAAACTACCGGTCGGCAGCGCCTGCACCGTGCCGTTGCCCAATGGCTCCCAGCTCGAAGCCGAGGTCGTGGGGTTTTCGGGCGATCACGTGTTCCTCATGCCGCAAAGCGACGTCGAGGGGATCGTCCCCGGTGCGCGCGTCTTCCCCGTTGAAGTGATTCCCACCCTGCCCCGCGCCGGCCAGGTCAATCATCCACGCCGACGGCCCAGCGACCGCACTCGCCATCTTCCGGTCGGCGAGGGATTGCTGGGGCGCGTGCTCGACAGCGGTGGCCGTCCGCTCGACAGTCTCGGCCCGGTCCACGCCTCGACCACTGCACCGCTCAACAACCGCGCCGCCAATCCGCTCTCACGCGCACCGATCACCGACATCCTCGACGTCGGCGTGCGTGCGATCAACAGCATGTTGACGGTGGGTCGTGGCCAGCGCATGGGTCTGTTCGCCGGTTCCGGCGTCGGCAAGAGCGTACTGCTGGGCATGATGGCGCGTTACACCAGCGCGGACGTGATCGTAGTCGGTCTGATCGGCGAACGCGGCCGCGAGGTCAAGGAATTCATCGAACAGATTCTCGGTGAGGAAGGCCTGGCACGCGCCGTGGTGGTGGCCGCACCCGCCGATACGCCGCCGCTGATGAGATTGCAGGGCGCAGCGTACGCTACCTCGATCGCCGAATACTTCCGTGACCAGGGCAAAAACGTGCTGCTGATCATGGACTCGCTCACCCGCTATGCCATGGCACAGCGGGAGATCGCATTGGCCATCGGCGAACCGCCCGCCACCAAGGGTTACCCGCCTTCGGTGTTCGCCAAGCTGCCGGCACTGGTCGAGCGCGCCGGCAACGGCAAGCCGGGCGGCGGTTCGATCACCGCCTTCTATACCGTGCTCACCGAGGGTGACGACCCACAGGACCCGATCGCCGAGGCCATCAACATCGAACAGTCGATCAGCCGCGCCATGCACAGCATCACGACACTGGAGCAGCAGCAGCTTGCACGCCGCCTGAAGAAACTCTATTCGCGTTACGAGCGCAGCCGCGATTTGATCAACGTCGGCGCCTATGCTGCCGGCACCGATCCATTGCTGGACGAGGCCATCCAGCGGCAAGCCGGCATGGAAAGCTTCCTGCAGCAGGCCATCCACGAACGCGCCGGCGTGCAGGAAAGCCTGATCGATCTTGCAGCCCTGTTCCAATAACCCACCAACGAATCGAGCACATTGAATGGCTTCTCTATCCGCGCTTCATACCCTGATCGAACTGGCGCACAAGGAAACAGACGAGGCGGCCAAGCAGTTGGGCGTTGCGCTGCGGATCAGCGATGAGGCGGTGCAGAAGCTCGACCTGCTGTTGCAGTACCGCAACGACTATGCGGAACGCTGCCAGAGCAACCTGACCTCCGGGATCAGTGCAACGCATTTCAACAATTTCCAGCTGTTCATGCAGAAGCTTGATCACGCCATCACAGGCCAGCAAAAAGTCGTCAACGACACCCAACTGCGGGTTGCCCAGACGCGAGCCGCCTGGCAGGCGTGCGCACAGAAAAAAATGTCCTTCGTCACGCTGGCCGAGCGCGCGAACAAGGAACAGTCTCGTCGTGAGTTGTGGCGCGACCAGAAGCAGAACGACGAGCACGCCGCCCGGTGCTCGCAACCGAAAAGAACCCCTTCCTGAGACAAGATCGAGCCATGAATGCGACCCCCATGAATGTTGCCTCCGGCAATGCCGTCCAGCCCGCGCAGCAGGCCGGAAAATCGGCCGATGCCGGTACGTCGGACGTGCCGTTCAACCAGGTACTGTCCAGCGAAATCGCCCAGAAGCAGAAAAGCGAGGCTGCGAAGGGCGAAAGCAGTGCCAACACGAAGCCGGACGCGGCCACCCCAACTGACGGCTCGGCTGAAGGCAAGAGTGAAAGCAAGGTCGACTCCGCCCAATTGACCAAGACAGACGAGAAAGCCGTGTGCGATTCGGACAAGCATGACGCCGCCTCCACAGCCGCTTCCACAGAAAACGTCACGGTCGCGCCGGAAATTCTACTTGGGCTACCGATCAATCCGGATGCGCTCAAACCGGCGGTGGTTGCTGCCGGAACGCAGGCCGACGATGCGCAAGATGCGGCGCCGAAAGTAGCATCCGATCGGAGTGCAGCTGCAGCAGCTGCCGCCGCCGCCCTGCGTTCCGGCAGCCAGCGCGGCACGCAGAAGCTCGACCCGCGTCTTTCCAGTAGTAAGGAAGCGATACCTGCTGCCCCGACCACTCGTACGGCGCCGACAGACGCTGCGGCTACCTTCCAGGGACAGCTGGCGGCGGTCCGGCACGCCGACGCCACGAAGACGGGCGAAGTCCGGTCAGATCTCGTCAGCAATCCGGCCCTGCGGGTGGGACCGCACGCACTCATCGACTCCCAGCTCGCGCCCGTCGACGCATTGGCCTCTCGGTTGGCGCCTTCTGTCGGAACAACCGCCTGGGGCCAGGCGCTGGGCGAAAAACTCGTGTGGATGGCATCGGGCACCCAGCAAACCGCTTCGCTCACGCTCAACCCGCCCAATCTGGGGCCCCTGCAGATCGTGTTGCATATCACCAACGATCAGGCTACAGCCAGTTTCTTCTCGGCCCAGCCCGAAGTTCGCCAGGCCCTGGAAGCTGCTTTCCCACGACTGCGCGACATGATGAACGATGCCGGCATCCAGTTGGGGCAGGCGACGGTCAGCGCGGACACGCCACAGCAAAACAGCACACCCGACCGTCAGGCGCAACGCATCACGCTGCCATTTTCCGGCGTCGATGACGCCACATCAGCCGCCCTGCAGGCTGTTCAGGCGCCGGTTCGCCAATCCGGACGCGGCCTGGTCGATACGTTCGCCTGACCGGACAACCGTGGCATCAAACGATATGCGTCACTTTTCCCCCTCTTATTGCCGAATCGAAGACGCCTATTCTTTTTCATAATGACAACCATCTGCTCCCCATTGCACATGTAGAGGAAAGCAACAATGGCCGCACCTGCCATACCCGTCGAACCCGCCGAAGCCGAAGAAACCATTCCGGCCAGAAAATCCAGCAAGAAGCTGATCATCATCGCAGGCGCCCTTTTGGTCCTGCTGGGTGGTGGTGCAGGCACATGGTTCTTCATGCAGGGTGCGGACGCTTCGAAGGAAAAGACCGTCGCGGCGGTCAAACCTCCGGTGTATCTGCCGCTTGAAACCTTCACCGTCAACCTCCAAAGCAGCGAGCAATATCTGCAGGCCGACATCACGCTGCAGGTGGCCGATCCGGCCCAGGTCGAAGCCATCAAGGCCTATATGCCGCGCGTCCGGAGCCGCCTGCTGACCCTGCTCTCCAGCAAGCAGCCTGACGAGCTGGCCACGCCGGCGGACAAGAAAAAGCTGGCGCAGGAGATTCTGGCTCAGGTCAAGCTGCCGTTCGTCCCCACCGGCAAGCCACAACTGGTGGACGATGTTCTGTTCACTTCTTTCGTGATCCAGTAATAAAGATATCGTCCATGGCTGACAATTTTCTTTCGCAGGATGAAGTCGACGCGCTGCTGAAAGGCGTGACCGGCGAAGTCGACGAAGCACCGGCCGAATCAGAGGATCATTTGGGCGCACGCCCCTACAACCTCGCGACGCAGGAGCGCATTGTGCGCGGCCGGATGCCGACGCTCGAGATCATCAACGAGCGCTTCGCGCGCCTGCTGCGGATCGGCCTCTACAACTTTCTGCGGCGCGGCGTGGAGATCTCGGTCGGCCCGGTACGGGTGTCGAAGTACAGTGAATTCATCCGCAACCTGGTGGTACCCACCAACCTCAATCTGGTGCAATTCAAGCCATTGCGCGGCACGGCGCTGATGATTTTCAACCCCGACCTGGTTTTTTTGATGGTCGACAATCTGTTCGGCGGCGACGGGCGTTTCCACACCCGCGTCGAAGGGCGAGACTTCACCCAGACCGAGCACCGCATCATCCAGCGCGTTCTGAACATCGTTTTCGAGGCCTACTCGAAATCCTGGGAGCCTGTTTATCCGATCGAGTTCGAATTCATCCGTTCGGAGATGAATACCCAGTTCGCCAACATCGCCACTCCCAATGAAGTGGTGGTGGCGGTCACCTTCGCCATCGAGCTCGGCCAGATCAGCGGCGAAATGCATATCTGCATGCCGTATTCGATGATCGAGCCGATCAAGGATCTGCTCACCAGCAGCCTGCAGGCCGAAAATCTGGAGGTCGATAAACGCTGGATTCGCTTGATGCGCCAGCAGATCCAGATGGCGGAAGTCGAGATCGTCGCCGACCTGGGCACGACCGCCATCAGCCTGCGCGACATCGTCGACATGAAGGTCGGCGACGTCATTCCGCTCCATATTCCCGAAACGATCGAGGCCAAGGTGGACGGCGTCCCCGTCATGGAATGTGCCTACGGGAAATTCAACGGCCAATACACCTTGCGGGTCGAGAAATTGCTATCGACCAACGCGAACGATCCGCAAACAGGAGATCAACATGTCTGAAGACGTCACCCAAACTATCGCCGAGGACGACTGGGCGGCCGCCATGGCCGAACAGACCACCCCTGCCGCGGCTCCCGCAGAGCCCAGTCCTGAAATCTTTCGAGAGCTGTCCAGCAATACCGCTGCGGACGGAATGGCCAAGGACATCGACTTCATTCTCGACATTCCGGTCCTGCTGACCGTCGAACTGGGACGCACCAAGATTGCGATCAAGAACCTGCTGCAGCTGGCGCAGGGATCAGTGGTCGAACTCGATGGACTGGCTGGCGAGCCGATGGATGTGCTTGTCAACGGCTGCCTGATCGCACAGGGCGAAGTGGTGGTGGTGAACGACAAGTTCGGCGTGCGCCTCACCGACATCATCACGCCGGCCGAGCGGATCCGGAAACTCAATAAATGAAGCGGTTCGCTGTCAGCGTCGTGGTGAGCCTGCCGCTTCTGGCACATGCCGCCGACGCAGCCGCGCCGGTGCCTGCGGTCTCGGCCGCCGGCAGCCTGCTTCAGGTATTCATCGGCCTCGTCGCCGTATTGCTTCTAATAGCCGCCACAGCCTGGGTCGCCAAACGTTTCGGCGTCACCCGCGGCGGCGCTTCTCATGTGTTGCAGGTGATCAGCAGCACCTCCGTCGGTGCGCGCGAGCGGGTCGTGGTGGTCGAGGTGGGCGAGTCGTGGCTGGTAGTCGGTGTGGCGCCTGGCAGCGTCAACACCCTGATGACGCTGCCGCGCGGTGAAATCCAGCCCGCGACCACCGCCACTCTCAACACCAGCTTTGCGGCTGGCCTGCAGAAGCTGATCGAGAAGCGTCGTGGAAAATAAGCTGCAGCGCCGCAGGGTACATGCACTGCTCTTGCTGCCCGCTCTGCTGCTACCCTCGCTGGCACTGGCCCAGAGCGCGGGGCTTCCCGCCTTTACCAGCACACCCAGCGGCGGCGGCCAGACCTACACACTGAGCCTGCAGACTCTGCTGCTGCTCACCTCGCTGTCGTTCCTGCCGGCCGTGCTGCTGATGATGACCAGCTTCACCCGCATCATCATCGTGCTGTCGCTGTTGCGCCACGCACTCGGCACCCAGTCGTCGCCACCCAACCAGGTGATGATCGGCCTGGCGTTGTTTCTGACCCTGTTCGTCATGGGTCCGACCCTGGACAAGATCTATACCGAGGCCTACCAGCCGCTCTCCGAGAACCGCATGCAGTTGGGTGAGGCGCTCGACAAGGGCGCCGTGCCGCTACGCGCATTCATGATGAAGCAGACACGCGAGACCGACCTCGCCCTGTTCGTGAAGATGTCGGGCTCGGCCGCACCGAAAACCGCCGCCGACGTGCCGATGCGCGTGCTGATTCCGGCCTACATCACCAGCGAACTCAAGACGGCCTTTCAGATCGGCTTTGCCGTGTTCATCCCCTTCCTCATCATCGACATGGTCGTCGCCAGCATCCTGATGGCGATGGGGATGATGATGGTGTCGCCCGCCATCGTCTCGCTACCGTTCAAGCTCATCCTGTTTGTCCTGGTGGATGGCTGGAATTTGCTGCTGGGCTCGCTCGCGCAGAGCTTCTATTAGGGTGTGTTAATGCTAATTTCACGCCCGCGACGAGGCCGATTCGAGATGCAGACCGCGAAGCGAGACGCGCCGCAGTGCCGTTCACTGCAAGCGGCTCGCGACAAAGGGATGCGCTCGAATTGGCCCGTCCCTTCGGGTTGCCGCGAGAAAGCGCGTCTGCGGCGTTGCGCCGCTTGGCAAGGGATGGCCCTTGCCTGCGCGACGCGCCTTGCATCCATCGCTTTCGCGCGGCAACGCGGACGCGAAATTAGCATTAACACACCCTAGGAAAACCGCCATGACACCCGAAAGCGTAATGACCATGGGCCGCACCGCACTGGAAATGACCATCCTGGTGGCGTCCCCCGTCCTGCTGGTCACCCTGGTGGTCGGTCTGACCGTCAGCGTGTTCCAGGCCGCCACCCAGATTAACGACGCCAGTCTCTCGTTCATTCCAAAAGTCATCGCCGTCCTCACCACGTTTGCCATCGCCGGCCCGTGGATGCTGACAGTCATGACCGACTACATGCGACGAATGCTGACTGATCTCCCTGGCCTTATCGGCTAGCTAGTTTCCGAAGAAAGCCGTGATCAGCCTCACCGATGTCCAGATCAACACCTGGCTGATCAGCTTCATCTGGCCGCTCACCCGGATACTCGGCCTGATCATGTTGGCGCCGGTATTCGGCCACAGCTCCGTGCCGCGGCGCGTCAAGATTGGCCTGGGCGTGTTCATCGCCCTGATCGTCGCACCGACGCTGCCGCCCATGCCCGATGTCGGGCTGGGCTCCTGGCATGGCCTGTTCATTCTGATCCAGCAACTGCTCATCGGCATGGCGATTGGCTTCATCATGCGCATCGTGTTCGCCGCGACCGAGACGGCGGGCGAAATTGTCGGCCTGCAGATGGGTCTGGGGTTTGCCTCCTTCTTTGATCCGCAAAGCGCCGGCCAGACGCTCGTGCTTTCCCAGTTTTTCAATCTCCTGGCTGCGTTGCTGTTTCTCGCGATCAATGCACATCTGCTGCTGTTGAATGTCCTCGTCGAGAGCTTCAAGAGCCTGCCTATCAGCCCGGAGCCGCTAGCCGCCGCAGGCTTCTACAACATCGCCATCTACGGTTCGGTCGTGTTCTCCATCGGCCTGCAACTGGCACTGCCGCTAATCGCCATCCTGCTGATGACCAACCTGGCGCTCGGCATCCTCACGCGCTCGGCGCCGCAGCTCAATATCTTTGCGATCGGCTTTCCCATCACGCTGGGCGTAGGGCTGATTGCGCTGGACGTGACCCTGCCCTATTTCACACCCCAGTTTGAGCGCATGTTCTACAACGGATTCGAGGCCATTACGATGGTTATACGGACATTGCATCCGTAGCAAGAAACAAGATTCAAGATGCAAGATACAAGGAAAACCCTGCAACTTGAATCTTGAATCTTGTTCCTTGCATCTTGCTTCTTGTGTCTGTCAGAAGCCGAGGCTGTCGAGCAGATCGTCTACCTGGCTCTGGTCGGCCACTACGTCGCTTTTACTTGCGGGGTTGATCTGCGGGCCATTAAGCAGGCCGCTGTTGGACTCCCGCTTCGCTTCGGCCGGTGCGTAATCGATCAGCAACTGAACCAGCTGTCGCTCCAGGTTGTGCGCAAGATCGGTCACTTTACGAATCACCTGGCCAGTCAGATCCTGGAAATCCTGCGCCATCATGATGTCCAGCAGTTGCTGTTTGGTCGCGCTGGTGTCATTGCGCACGTCGGCCAGACATTGCATGGTCACGGTCGCCATGTCACGGTAATTGGCTTCCGAAAACGGTGCCTTGAAGGTAGTCCGCCAGCCGTTCATGATTTCGTTCGCGCCTGCTTCGATGCGTTCCTGCATGGGGATTGCCGCATCGGTGGCGTTGAGTACGCGCTGCGCCGCCTGTTCGGTCATGCGCGCTACGTAGTTGAGGCGTTCGCGGACGTCGGGGATGTCGGTTGTCGCCTTTTCCAGCACCTTGTCCAGGCCCAGCTCGCACAGGCTGTCGTGCAGCGTACGGGTGATCTGGCCAACCCGCGCCAGCATCTCGTCGGACTCGCAGCTTTCGGCGCTCGCATCGTGCTGCACGGTCACGGCCGCAGTAGAACCAAGGAATTGCGCCTCCACGTCAGGCGCCTGCTTTGTCAAGTTTTTCGAATATCTTCGAGAGCTTCTCGTCGAGTGTGGCCGCCGTGAAAGGTTTGACGACGTAACCACTGGCGCCAGCCTGCGCAGCGGCGATGATGTTTTCCTTCTTGGCTTCGGCCGTCACCATCAAAACCGGCAATTTGGACAGTGCTGCGTCGGCACGAATGTTCTGCAACATGACCAGACCATCCATGTTCGGCATGTTCCAGTCGGACACGACGAAATCGAAATTTCCGGCACGCAGCTTGGCCAGGCCGTCAGCACCGTCTTCGGCTTCCTCAACGTTGGAATATCCCAGTTCCTTGAGCAGATTGCGCACGATGCGGCGCATCGTGGAAAAGTCGTCAACAACCAGGAATTTCGTGTTTGGATCGCCCATGCAGTGCTCCATTGATGCGGTTCTATCGTTACTGGGTTAATCGGCATTGCGACGTCAAACTTAAGCGGGAAGCCGCCTGGCCAGCAGGGTCGAATGGGCGCTCACACACGCATTGCACGGTTTCCATGCGCCGCAAAAAACGCCATCACCCGGCCCGGCAATTCGTGCAGCGGAGCCACCTCGTGGGTAGCGCCGATGGCAATCGCTTCCTTGGGCATGCCGAATACCACACACGAAGCCTCGTCCTGCGCCAGATTGTAGGCACCAGCCTTGTGCATTTCCAGCATCCCGGCCGCGCCGTCCCGGCCCATTCCGGTGAGGATGACGCCAACGGCATTCTTGCCCGCGTTGACAGCGGCCGAGTTGAACAGGACGTCGACGGAAGGACGATGGCGATTGACCGGCGGCCCCTGGTCGAGCCGGGTCATGTAGTTGGCGCCGCTGCGCACCAGTGTCAGATGGGAATGCCCCGGTGCGAGATAGGCATGGCCGGGCAATATCCGTTCCCCGCCCTCGGCTTCCTTGACGGAAATCTTGCACAGCTTGTCGAGCCGGTTGGCGAACGAGCGGGTAAAGCCTTCCGGCATATGCGGATGCGCCGATGATGATCAGCTTCTCGCTGCTGGTCAGCGGGTTGCGCAAGGGCGCAAGCGGCGCAACAGCATGACCCGGTACGCCGCCTGGTGTGCGTTGCCTGATCCGCGCCCGTGCCGCGATGCGGATCTTCTCCGCGATCAGGTCGGTGTATTCCAGCATGCCACTCTGGATCGAGATCTTGGGCTTGGTGACGAAATCCACCGCGCCCAGCTCTAGCGCCCGCATGGTGATTTCGGAGCCACGCTCGGTCAGCGTCGACACCATGAGCACCGGCATCGGGCGCAGACGCATCAGCTTTTCCAGGAATTCCAGGCCGTCCATTTTCGGCATTTCAACATCCAGCGTCAGGACATCCGGATTGGTCTGCTTGATCAGGTCGCGCGCTACCAATGGATCGGGAGCCACACCCACGACCTCCATGTCCGGCTGACTGTTGATGATTTCCTTCATCACGCCGCGGATCAGCGCCGAGTCATCCACAATCAGAACCTTGATTTTCATGATGCCATTTCCGTGCATTGTCCCGGGCGATGATCAGAACAGGTCGATCTCGCCGGCCACGTCGTTGATTTTGAGCCGGGTCGCGTAGTCCTGCTCACGTTTCACCAGCGTGTAGTTGTTGAGCTGCTTGAGCTTTTTCACGAGAACCTTGCCAGTCTGCGGAAAGAAATACACCTTGCGTGGATGCACGTCGTTGAGGTCCTCCGCTACCACGCGGATGTTTTCCGTCAGCAGGAAATCGCGCACGAACCGGGCATTGCGCTCGCCCACGTTCATGCTGGTGAAGCCACGCAGGACATTGCCGCCGCCAAATACCTTGGCCTCAAGGTTATTGCGCCGGGCACCCGCCTTGAGAAGTTGGTTGATCAGCACCTCCATGGCATACACGCCGTAACGCATCGATGCCGACAAGGGGCTACCGGCATCGCCGCCGCCGTCCGGCAGCATGAAATGGTTCATGCCGCCGATTCCCGTTACCTTGTCCCGGATACACGCTGCCACGCAGGAACCAAGCACGGTAACGATGAGCATGGGCTGGTTGGTGAAGTAGTATTCGCCAGGCAATATCTTGGCGGCCTCGCAATCGAAGGTCCGGTCGTAATACAGATTGGTGGCAAGCTGCTCTTCGATGGCGGGATTCATGCGCGCTTCCTTGCGCCGGCATGACGGGCATTCAATTCATACACCGTCTTGCCACGCAGCTTGAAAGCATCGGACGCATACATGAAATTCTCGGAATGCCCCGCAAACAACAGCCCTTCGGGCTTCAGCAGCGGAACAAAACGCTCCAGAATCCGGCTCTGCGTCGGCTTGTCGAAATAAATCATCACATTGCGGCAGAAAATCACGTCGAATGGCCCGCTGACCGGCCAGTTGCTGGCCAGCAGATTGAGCGGCTTGAACGTAACCAGCTTGCGAAGTTCGGGCCGCACCCGCACCAGGCCTGTACGCTCGCCCTTGCCGCGCTGGAAGAATTGTTTGATCCGTTCGGGCGCCATCTTGTCGATGCGGTCGATCGGATACACGCCGTTTGCCGCCGTCTCGAGCACATTGGTGTCGATGTCGGTGGCGACGATGCTGACCGGCGGCGCGAGCGTTCCGAATGCCTCGCATACCGTCATGGCGATCGAGTACGGCTCCTCTCCGGTCGAACTGGCCGAGCACCAGATCGAAAGCGGCGTTTTCATGTCGAGCAGGTGCTCGGCTAGAAGCGGAAAGTGATGCGCCTCACGGAAGAATGAGGTCAGATTGGTCGTCAGCGCATTGGTGAACGCCTCCCACTCGACGCCGCTGTGCTCGCTTTCGAGTTGGTCGAGATATTTCTCAAAGGAATTCAGGCCCTTGGCCCGCAAACGGCGCGCCAGACGACTATAGACCATCTCCTGCTTGCTTTCGGTCAGCGCGATCCCGGCCTGTCGATAGATCAGGATGCGTATCCGGTCGAAGTCGCGCGGTATCCGGTCGAAGTCGCGCGGGGTAAATTCGAATACCTTGGTGTTATCCGATGAAATGATCGCTGCGGGCTTCATGTCGAATTGCTTGCTTACTCAATAGCGCGTCATTACATGCCAACGCGTGTTCAAACCAGGCCCAGTATGACAAACCTACGATACTTCGCCAGTCGATCGCCGAGGCTGCGCCTGGAAGGGTCGACCCAGTTTCAATCTGACATTACCTGGCTGCAAGCTGCTTCATAGGCATCGAGGCATTACCCGCAACCTTATTCTGGGCCTCGGCCTGATAAGTGGCGGTACCTGTCGCCGGGCGAGTGGACGCATTGTTCCGTCTGGTCAGGGTAAAGTGATCGACCAGTTCTGTCAGTCGGGCCGCCTGATTCTGCAGGCTCTCAGCGCGTTCTGCTGGGTGATCTCGTCCATCTGTCCCACCGCCTGGTTGACCTGTTCGATGCCGATGCTCTGCTCCTGACTGGCGTCAGCCGTTCCTTTTATGATGTCCGCCACCAGCTGTACGGAGGTCACGATATCGTCCATCGCCTCGCCCGCTTCGTCTACCAGCTTCCTGCCCACCTCGACCTGCTCCACGGAGTCGTTGATCAAGGTCTTGATCTCCTTGGCCGCACCGGCGCTGCGCTGGGCGAGATTCCGCACCTCGGCGGCGACGACGGCGAAGCCGCGGCCCTGCTCACCAGCACGCGCGGCTTCGACCGCTGCGTTCAAGGCAAGGATATTGGTCTGGAAGGCGATACCGTCGATGACGCCGATGATGTCGGCGATCTTTTTCGAGCTGTCCTTGATAGAGCCCATGGTGTGAATCACCTTGCCCACCACCTCGCCGCCATTGACCGCTATATCTGCCGTCGACAGCACCAACTTGCTGGCATGATGGGATTGTTCGGCGTTCTGCTTGACGGTACTGGTCAGCTCTTCCATCGACGAGGCTGTTTCCTCCAGCGAAGAGGCCTGCGATTCGGTGCGGCCGGACAGGTCGGCATTGCCCGAGGCAATCTCTCTGGCCCCGGTATTCACCAGGTCGGTCGATTCCTTGATCTGTCCGACCAGCAGCTTGATGTTGAGCTGCAAGACACGTAGCGAATGCATCAGATGGGCCAACTCCTCGATGCCGTTGGCCACGATGCGTCCGGTCAGGTCGCCTGTGCTCATGCGCTCGATATCGGAGGTGGCACTCTCCAGTGGCTTGATTACGCTACGGTAGGACACCACACCGAACACCGCTGCCATCGGCACGCCAATCGCCGCAATCCCCATCAGCCAGTTCAGATAGGCCCCGCTGTCACTGGTGGTCGCCAACCAGGCGAGCACACCGATGCCGGCAAACAAAGCGCCGACTGAGCCCGCCGCCACGGCCAGCATCACCTTCAGTGACAGATTGCGCAGCATGCGGAAACGCTGAATAAACGTGCGCTTGACCGCACGACCCTGCATTATTTCGAGTGTGCGGTCACCCGCCTTGAGGGCACGATAGGTACTCTCGGCAGCCTGAACCTGATCGCGGCTGGAGTGGGTGCAAATGGAGGCGTAGCCGACGATTTTTCCATTTTCGATCGTGGGCGCGGCGTTGGCCTCGACCCAGTAGTAATCACCGTTCTTGCAGCGGTTCTTCACCAGTCCGGTCCAGGCCTTGCCGCTGCGGATAGTGCTCCAGAAATCCGTGTATGCCTCAATCGGCATGTCGGGATGGCGGACGATATTGTGTGGTGCCCCGATCAGCTCTTCTTCAGAGAATCCACTGATATTGATGAAATCCTGGCTGGCATACGTAATGTTGCCGTGCAGATCAGTTTTCGACACCACGGTTTCATTGTCCTTCAGGACATATTCAACATTGGTGACTGGCATGTTCGAGCGCATTGCGTGTTTCCTTCCTAAGGCTCCTAAGGCAAACCCATTTGCAGTAATGAACGCATCGTTTGTTATATCGGACAGGGATCAATTATCTGGATAGCCACGCAGATTTTTATCAGCGCAGTTGATCGCATTTCAAAACCTTCTCATCCACTGAGTTAACCGGCACATTGCCGGACTCACAACCCTCCCGACCCTATCCGTAACAGTTTCGGTCGCGGGTTGGGCCGGACACGTTAATCCAGTGTGTCGAATCAGAACTCTTCCCACTCGTCGTTACTGCTGCCGCCTGCAATGGCCAGCTTCTTCGGCCGGGCAACCGACGCCAGTGCCGCCTTGCCACTCTTCCGGGCCGCCGGCTTCGCCGTCATCACAGTCTTCAGCACCGGCGATTCGGAGCGGGCGCTGTAGGCTCCATCCTCCAGCCTGAACACACTCACTGCCTCGGCCAGCTTGCCTGCCTGATCCTGCAGGCTCTCGGCCGCGGCCGCCGCCTCCTCGACCAACGCAGCGTTCTGCTGGGTAGCATCGTCCATCTGGGTGATGGCCTGGTTGACCTGTTCGATGCCGGCACTCTGTTCCTGGCTCGCCGCGGCAATCTCGCTCATGATGTCGGTGACCCGTTTGACCGAGGTAACGATCTCGCCCATGGTCTTGCCGGCTTCGTCGACGAGCTTGCCGCCGGCGTCGACCTTGTCCACCGAATCCTCGATCAGAGTCTTGATCTCTTTGGCCGCACCGGCACTACGCTGGGCGAGATTCCGCACTTCGGCGGCGACGACGGCAAAGCCGCGTCCCTGTTCGCCGGCACGCGCGGCTTCGACTGCGGCGTTGAGTGCCAGAATGTTGGTCTGGAAGGCAATGCCGTCGATGACGCCGATGATGTCGGCAATCTTCCTCGAGCTGTCCTTGATGGAGACCATGGTGTCGACGACCTGGCCAACGACCTCACCGCCCTTGGCGGCTACGTCGGCAGTGGAGACCACCAGTTGATTAGCCTGACGAGCGTTCTCGGCGTTCTGCTTGACGGTGCTGGTCAGCTCTTCCATCGACGAGGCAGTCTCTTCCAAGCTCGATGCCTGCGATTCGGTGCGTGACGACAGGTCCGCGTTGCCGGACGCAATCTCGCGCGAAGCCACGGCAATGGTCTCGGTCCCGTGACGTACCTGGCCAACGATAGTAACCAGGCTGGCGTTCATGTTTTTCAGCGCCTGTAGAAGCTGGCCGATTTCATCGTTGGAGCGCACTTCGACGGTCTGCGTCAGATCGCCGGCGGCAACGCTCTCGGCCAGGCGCAGCGCTTCTTGCAGCGAGCGTGAAATCGTGCTGATCAGCCAGTAGCCGATCAAGCCCGCCAACAGCACACCAAAGATGATGGCGACGATCGATACATTGCGCACGACGGCATAACGCGTTTGTGATACTTGAAACTGGTTCTTGGCCACATCCATCTGGAGCTGGCTCAATGCCTCCATGCTTGTCTGCACGGCGGGAAATGACTCGGTAAGTGGCCCCTGCAGAAGCTCGCTGGCCTGCTGAAAATCATGGGCGTGCAAAGCCGCCACGGCGGGAAGGAAACCCGTACGACCATAGATCATGCGATTGGCATCGAATGTGTCGGCGAGCTTCTTTTCTTCGGGTGTCAGATAGGTCACCAGATACGCTTTCCACAGCGTGTCGATTTCGTTGATCGTGTTGCTGGCCTCATCGACTTTCTTGTCGACCACGGAGATGTCGTCGGGAAAGGCCGACAGCTGTCCCGCAGTGACCCCGGACAACGTGATCTGATTCTGGTTGATCAGCATGGATATGCGCGCCAATTGGCCAAGGGCAGCCGTCCTGTCTTCGTATACGGATTTGAATGCGTTATTGGTGGAGCTGAGGCTGTGCAGCCCCAGGATGCCGATACCGACCAGCAGCACGGACAGAAATCCGATCACAAAAACCAGCCGTGACTTAATACTCATATTTCCCAGCATTTCCAATTACTCCTTGTTTACTCAATCCAGACAGTCGAATCTGGGATCT
>CAJDVN010000006.1_pt1 | contig 24445 bp, 27 predicted proteins | sample 7391301 | NCBI WGS metagenome assembly CAJDVN01 (sample SAMEA7055705, study PRJEB34461) | soil metagenome | biome: terrestrial ecosystem; feature: Peninsula; material: soil | place: Antarctica | collected 2016 | reverse complement strand
CGCGACAAAAGATCGTCTACTCATTCGAATGTCGTACTAAAAGTGGTGCTTTGTTCTACCGGCATAGCGGATGTCCGGGGTCGATCGATCTCAGTGGATTGATAGGCGGTGGTCGACACGCTCAGCCCGAGCGCGTCAGCCGGAGGCGGATTACGCGCCTTGATGCCTGCCGTGGCATGCGTTCTGCGGGCCGTGATGGACGCGAGTTCGATGAGGTGCCATCCACTTATGAGCGCAATCTCGGTCGCGATCCGTGTCGATTCTATTGAGAGTATGGAGTCACGTCGATTGCGAATCGGCGTTATATTCAAGAGTCCCCCTCATTGCCGGATTCGACAACGATGCGATATTTGCCACACCTCACCGTCGCGCTGCTTTTGATCGCCAGCGTGACCGCTTGTTCGAACCAGGCTCAACCCAGCGCACCTTCCGTCGACGCTGTTGCGACTAGCAAGGCGCAAATGGAAGCAAAGGCCGAGCAGCACTACGCGATGTACGAGCAGATGCTCAACGCCGACAACGCCGAGCTGGCTTTGCCGCTGGGTGATGAGCTGCTCAAGATGTATCCGGACAGCGCTGCCGCAGCGCGCGTGCGGCCCACCATCGAAGCACTGCGCAACAAAGCCGACAGTGAAGGCGAATCGCGGCGCATGTCGCGTCTGTGGAGCTACCAGATCTCGCCAATGGCTGGCGGCACGCAGAGTACGGCAACGATCTACAGCAACGAGGATCTCGGTGCTGAAAAGGTACGACTGGTGTTTCGTCGCCATACCGAATGGGGCCAAAGCGTTTTCCTCTATGGCAGTGAACCCGGTTTCAGCTGCGCGAAAAATTGTCGCGTAAGCATGACGTTCGATGAAGGAAAGCCGACCACCATGGAAGGCAGTATTCCACCCACCGGCGAGCCAGCCATCTTTATCGAAGAAGACAAGAAGTTCATCGCGCAAGTCGGAAAATCGAAGAAGGTTGCGATCGAGGTCACGGTCAAGGGCAAGCCGTCAACCACGCTGCATTTCGACGTTGGCGGATTCGATGAGAAGAAGTTTCAGCCGCTGCCGAAGAAGTAAACGGCAGGATCTATCCAGCCCGAAAAAAATCACACTCTTGGGGATGTGGCTTTTCACTTCCGCGTCAGAACGCGCGCACAGTGGTATGGGAAAAACGGGGTCAGTGCAGCGTCTTCGCGAAGACTCGTCCATCGCGTATCGATTGCTTGATTTCTTTTCCGCGAAAAACCAGATTATTCTCGATGCGTGTGCGCCAATCGTGCCGATTAGCTGTGACGACTCGTCTGAGTTGCCCATCATTTCGCGCGCACCCACACTGCTGTTGGTCCATCTTCAATGGGTGACACCACCATGAACGATCTGATTCTCGCGCTCAACTGCGGCTCATCGAGCATCAAGTTTGCCGTGTTCGATACCGCGCAAACGCCATTGCCGCGGCAACCCCTGTGGAACGGCAAAGTCGATGGCATCACCGGGTCCGCGCCGACTTTCGGTGAAACCGGGGTGACTCCCGCTCCAATCAAACTCGGTGGGAAGCGGCCCTACCATGATGCCCTCCAGCACATTCGCCAGCGTGTGCAGCTGCGACTTGATGGGCGCCAGCTGAAGGCAGTTGCACATCGCGTCGTTCACGGCGGCAGCAAGTATTTCGAGCCGGTACGCGTGGACGCCGCGGTACTGTCCGATCTGAAAGGCTACATTCCGCTCGCCCCCTTACACCAGCCGTTCGCCCTGGAGGCAATCGCGGAACTGCTCGAAGCGAGTCCCACGTTGCCGCAGGTCGCCTGTTTCGATACCGCGTTTCATCACGACATGCCGATGGTTGAGCAAATGCTGCCGCTGTCATGGGATGCGTGGGAGCGGGGATTGCGCCGCTACGGTTTCCATGGCTTGTCTTACGAATACGTGTCGATCGCGCTCCCCGAGCGGTATGGCGATCGAGCACACGGGCGCACCATCGTTGCCCATCTTGGCAGCGGTGCCAGCCTGTGCGCTATGCAAGGTTTGCGCAGCGTCGCCACCACCATGGGTTTTTCAGCGCTGGATGGATTGATGATGGGCACACGCACCGGCGCGCTCGATCCAGGCGCGGTGCTCTACATGATGCAAATCGAGAAGCTCAGCCTGGAGCAGGTCGGTCATCTCCTGTACCACCAATCGGGTCTGCTGGGCGTTTCAGGCGTGTCTTCCGATCCGCGTGAGCTACTGCCGCGCGAAGCTGAAGACCCACGCGTGCACGCGGCGTTGGCGTTGTATGTGCGGCGCATCGTGCGTGAAATTGGCGCGATGGTCGCGGTGCTTGGTGGCCTCGACATGCTGGTTTTCACGGCGGGCATCGGAGAGCACAACGCAATCCTTCGCGAGCGTATCTGCCACGCGCTGACCTGGCTGGGTGCCAGTATCGATGCGCGCGCCAACGAAGCACATGAGCCGCTGATCTCCACTGCGGAAAGTGCTGTCGGTATTGCCATCGAACCGACCAACGAGGAGTGGATCGCAGCCCTGCATGCCAGTGAACTGGTGTCGGCATGAGTGCGTTGCTCGCGGTTGCGAACTCCGCACGGGAGGAGGCCGAACCGCCGCTCGCCGCGCCGAACCGAATGGGTCACAGTGTCTTCTCCAAGTCAGCAACCCCGACTCAGTTGCACAACGGCGCCACCTCCAGATGAGCGGCGATGACGCCAGGCCGACCACGTTGGATGGCCCCATTCGACGCGCCGGCGAATCGGCCGCTTTATCGAGGAAGACAAGAAGTTCATCGCGCAAGTCGGGAAGTCTAAGTAGATCGCGATCCAGGTGCGGTCAACGGCAGGACATTGCGCACCTTGCGTTTCGACATCCGTGGCAAGGCTGAGAACACGTTCCAGCCGCTGCCGAAGAGATAGGCTCGAGTGGTCGGGCAAGGGTATGGATTCAGGCACTTCGGGGCGTCTTGAACACCTTCGCCAACACGCCACTGACAGAGTCCTCATTTCCGTGACCGACTCGCTTGTGCTTTCCTGGCAAGGCGCGAAAGAATATCAACTCATGGATTGTCAGGAGTCATCGGCATGCGATCGATCGGTGTGTGTTTGGCGGCGTTCGCCACTATCTTGTTTACGACTAGCGCGGCACTGGCTACCGCCTCGTGTTCAAAGGCGCGGGTAGTGGTTGACCTGCGCGCCGATCCGGTCAAGCCACAAATTCAAATTTCAACAGCAGAACGCGAGCGCCTGGCTGAGGACGTGTTTCCGGGTGCGCTGAGTTCGTTTTCCGTCAATTCCGTAGCTCACGGTGCATTCACCAGCCCGACTGCGCACGAGACCCTCTATTTGCTGCAGGCAGGTGGCCCCGATGCCACCTCACCCGTGGCCCAGGATGCCGTGTTCGCTGTCTACTCGGAGCATCGCCTGCTTCACACGTTCACCACGCGCCACGGCAATTTCATCGAGGCCACGGTGCCGGTCGCCGACGGAGTCGATCGGGTGGTTCTTCGCAGTGACCAGTATCAGATGGGCACATCGACTACTGGGCTGACGGTTGTGCAGTTCGGCACCGGGGTGCTTCAGAAAGAAGCAGCTTTCTCGGGCGCCCGCATTGATCGTTGTGGGGATGAGCGTTATGGCGGAGATGTGGAGGCATTGGTGTTGTCAGCCTGTGAGGGGCGCGAGCCGCAGAGTGTTCTGTTCTCCGCAGAGCGTTTTCAGGCTGCTTGCAAAGATGGAAAGGCACCGCCTGCTTCCGCCTTCCGCGCAATGGAGAGGGATGCTCACCCGTCTCCCGATTCAGCCCCGGGAAAACCCTAGTTAGGGAAACTCCGGACTGGCAAGTGCTTTGCAGAGTTGCATGATGCATCCACAGGCAACGCACGGAAATCATTTTCACGTTGCTGAGTCAGGCAAACAAACTCACTTTGGAGGTTCAAAATGTCTATCGGCGGCGGCGGCAATTTTCTCAGCAGCATCGGGTCCCTTGTGGGTGGCGTGTTTGGTGGTCCAATCGGCGCGATGATCGGTAAGTTGGCCGGGCAGTTGCTCTCGTCAGTGGTCGATCAGACCATCAGCCAGCTCCCGGTTGACCAGGGCTTCAAGGATCTGATCAGCGCGGGCTTCAAGGCCGGCATGGGTGATTACAACGGGGCTATCGGCGACGCCAACTCGTTCATCGAGGACCTCGGTAAGCAAATGGGTGGCTCGCAATCGGATATTGGTCAGATGCAGCGTTCCGTGGAAGATTTCCGCACGGAAATTACAGATCTGTTCAACCAGGCGATTGCGCGGGACGCAGTCGAAGGTGAAGAAGCAGGTTCCGGGCAGTGCACCGGCAATTCGGCTACTCGCGGTGGACAGGCTGGCGGTGCCAAGGGCTGGCTGCGGGCGATGGCCGAAGCGCTCGGCAAGCAGTGCGACGAATTGGCTGACGAAATGCAGGAAGCGGTTGACAACATCGACAAGGAAGATCCGAGCACGATGGTTGAATTCCAGACCATCTCGCAGCAGTTCAGCATGCTCATGAACTCGACCACCACGGCAATCAAGACCCTTGGTGAAGCGATGACGGCAGTAGCCCGCAAGCAGTAACAGCGGCGCGGCAAGATACCCGGCGACGCGAGTCGCCGGGGTTCGCGAAAAACGGGCCAGTGATCTGGCCCGTTTTTCGTTGCGCGCATTCAGAATCGGCGTGTGGATCGATCGCAATGCACCCAGACAACCGATGCCCGCGTTTGATGACGCGCCGGTCTGCCATGTTGCGACGCATGCAATCTGTGATCACCGGCCGCATACGCGTTTCCGATTCACGTCACAATCATGCGGGTATGGCAGCCTGTTCGAACCGACAGCGCTAGCGTCCACACTCGCACTGCATGGCCGCCAAAGGTTTCCCCATCAAAGTAGAGCGTGCTGTTGGCTGATGCCGTAAAGGAGGCTTAGCACATGAATCGATTTTTATTGCAGATACTGGTTTTTAGCGCCGCTTTCGCGGCCACCGCGGCTCCGGCACAAACCATTGATGGTGGCGCCTACTTCTCGCCGATCACCGACAACGTGCAGCCACTGATTTACGGCAACCTCTTCAGCAAATCCTATCGCGACGGCAAGTCACGCAAGTCGACGGTGACCCGGCAGCGATCCAGCCGACCCGGTGTGTATCCGCGCGACACCGATCGCGCATCCGAGTCTGCCGTGGACCTTTCGATCGCATTCGATCCCGCGATCTCCACCCGGGTGCGCGAAGACTATATCGCCAGTATCGCCCGCAGCAGTGGCAAGAAAGCGGCGAGCGGGCTCGATGATTACTACCGATCGCACGATGCACGCGCACTGCTGGCCGAGGCCATGAATCCGTACGGCCTGCGCAGCGATGATTTTTCCGATATCACCACCGCCTACTTTGCGGCGTGCAGGCGCATATGCGTCAGGTTCTTCTCGACAATGCATCGGTGCCGGTTGCCGCCGCGAAACGGCAGCGTATTGCGGAATCCCTGATCTACCAGACCGTGACCTTGTTGCAGGTCCGCGAGACCGCACAAGCACAGCGAAATCAGCGTTATCTCGATCAGCTCGCCGATTCGGCGCAGACAACCATGGCCGCGCAGCAATTCGATCTGCGTGGCCTGCTGCTGACCGAGCAGGGCGTGGTCCAGCGATGATGAGCGAATCGATGCGGGTGGGAGGGTTGCTGGTCGCGCCGCCGTCGAACTCGCAGGCGCAGCGGCAAGGCCGCAAGCCGCGCGACTATTCAGGCACCTGTCTTTTGCAGACTCGCCGGATGAGTTTGCGCAGTTTGCGTTTCGCGGACGTCGGCGAGCTATCGGCACTGCATCAGCACGAGCAAGTGCGCGCACTGCTGCTGGAACCCGTGCCGTTGTCGTTTCTCGAAAATGTGGGCCTGGTCATTCAGGCCAATCACGTTCACGAGGAGCGCCCTGGTCTCGGTGTGTGGCATGCAAGTACGAGTGACTCGCGCTTTGTCGGCCTGTTTTCGCTGATGCCGGTGACGGGCGGAGACGCCGTTGAACTCGGAGCACGGTTGATGCCCGATGCAAACGGACGATTGCTTTCGCTGGAGGGGGCTCGCGCGCTGCGCGACTATGCCTTCGAGGTGCTGCAGTTGCCACGCCTGCTCGGTTTCTGCCATCCGGACAATCACGCGGTACCCGCGATATTCCGGCGCCTCGGTTTTTCCGCCGATGGCGAAACCGAACATTTCGATCGGCCAGCGCTGGCGTTCAGTCTGCAGCGTAGTTCGTGGGCCGATGCACGACATCGCGCACGCCAATCCAATCCGTCTACGGAAAAAAATCATGAATACTGAAATCCAGGATGATAATGACTACTCCATCGGCAACGATCCTGCCCTCACTGCACAAGTACGTCAGGAGCTCATCGACAGTCTCGTCGCCGGCTCGCGCATGGGTGCGGCTGAGGTCGGTGAGGAATTTGATCGGCGTGATCTTGGCCAGGCATTCGAGCGCGCACTCGCGCCGCTCGGCTTGTCGCGCACGCAGCTGGCCGACGTCCAAGCGGCGCATCTGATGGTCATGTGGCGCATCGTGCACGACACCGGGTTTCCGGACGCGGAGGTCGCTCTGGCCGTGCGCGACCAGCTGGCACGAGGGCTTCGCGGCCGCCCGGAAGCAGTCGATCCGGCCAAACGTCAGTTGATTGGTGAGGCCCTGCTCTATGAGGCCATGCTTTCGCTGGAGGCATATACCGAAGCGAAAGCCGACAACAACAAGGGTTCGCTGGCGCAGATGGCCGAGACCACCCAGCGCAACATGCTCCATCGCCAAGCCGTCAATCTGAAGAAAACGCGGCTCAACAAGCACGGAGTGCAGCGTGTCTGAACTTTGTGGCTGCCGCGGCATTCGCGCGCCGCAAATGGCTCGCGGATGAGTCGATCAGAGATCGCGCAACAGCCAGCCCGGTGGCAGGGTTCCGCGATTGTCGGCTCCGGCAATCGCCGCGGCGGCAATATCGGCACTCGACATGCCACCGCTCCAGGCGCTGGCGATCGTGGAAAGTCGGTCGCGCGTGCTGCGCATGTAGACCCCTTCGAGTTCGACGTGGGTATCGGCCTCGAGTTTTCTCGGATAGAGGGTGCGTGCATCGGCATCGAGATTGATCAACTCGATCAGGCGCTGCAGGCTTTGCGCATAGACCTCGCTGCCGAGGCGGATCCGTTGCGTGCTCTGGCCAAACCAGGCGGTCAGGTATTCGATCGGCGCGAAAGACCGGTGCGGCGCCGCACCGAACATCTGTCCGGCAAGATTGCCTACTGGAGGTCCACCGCTCTGCCACAGGCGGCTGGCGCCCCACGCAGTCAACTGGCCGGCCGGAAGATCATTGCGGCGCAGGCCAATGGCGAGGGTTGCGGCGAGCGCACGCTTGCCGTTTTCGTCGCGGCTTTCGCTGGCGGTCGTCAACAACTTGATGAAGGTGGGATAGCCGTCGCTTTCGCCGAGCTTGCGCGCCACCCGCTTGAGCAGGGCAAGGCGGAAATCCTCATTGCGATTGAACACGAGCGCACTGATCAGACGCCCGCAACTTACCACTACAGGGTGTTGACCATCAGCCAAAGCAGCCTTCGCAGGCGCGTGATCCATTCAGGCCAGACCGCTGAGTATCGTGTCGGCAAGTTGATCCAGCGCTGCCGGACTATCCGCTTTCAGCACAGCGGCGGAAGACAGGGTGAGCAGACGCGAGCCTTCGGCGACACCGTTCCAGACATCTGTCGCCAGCAAGCTTTCGCCGGCATCGCGCGTGGGCGCCAGCGCGACGGCCTGCTGCGCCGGATCGGCGCGTGGAGGCTCAGTCGCCTGCGTGGATGCGTGACCGAGCCGGACCGCATCCAGCGCAGCACTTGCCGCGTCCGCATCGAGCGGTTTCAGCAGGGTCGAACTCAGATTGTCGGAAGTAATTTTCATGATGTTTTGGTGTGGCAACCGGCGAACCATTCGCCATACCACGCTGCTATCGTATCGTGCCGCTTGGCAATCGGTAGCTGGGGTTAACCCTCGCGCGGGCCGCAAGAGCCGTGCGCCATACTCGCATTCATTGAGGATTCGCACAGCATCTCATGGCCGGCAACAAAGACGATAGCGGCGACCGCACCGAGAAGCCGACGGCAAAAAGGCTCAAGGACGCGCGCAAGGACGGTGATGTCCACCAGAGCAAGGAGCTCAGCAGCACCGTGCTCGTACTGGTCTGGCTGGCCGCCGCCTGGTTGCTGACACCCCTTTACTATCGCTATCTGGAGGGCTTGTTCGAGGCGGTCTTCATCGCCATGCAGCAGACCGGCACGCAAGCGATAAGGGGGGTGCTGGAGAAAGGCGCACTGGTGTTTCTCACCCTGACCGTGCCGATCATGCTGCTGGCCAGCGTGCTCGGCCTGTTCACGGATTTCATCCAGGTCGGCAGCGTGTTTGCGCCGAAGAAGGTCAAACCGGATATCTCGCGTTTGAATCCGGCCGACGGGCTCAAGAAGATGTTCTCCAAGGACAACCTCGTCGAGCTGATCAAATCGGTCATGAAAACCACTGGCCTGGCGACGATTTTCCTGGTCGTGCTGTGGTCGTTGCTGCCCGATTTCATCGCTTTGCCGTTGGGACAGCCCGGCGACATGGGCACGGCGCACTGGCAAGGCATGCTGCGCATGTGCGCATGGACGGTGTTCGTGTTCTTCTTTGTATCGGCGCTCGATGCATTCTGGCAGCGCCACTCGTTTATCAAGCGCTTGCGCATGAGTCGCCGTGACATCCGCCAGGAATCCAAGGAGAACGAAGGTGATCCGCAAATCAAGGGCAAACGCCGCCAGTTGCATCAGGAATGGGCCCAGCAGAACATGTTGCACTCGGTGCGCAAGTCGAGCGTGGTCGTGACCAACCCTACCCACATAGCGATTGCCCTGCACTACGAGCCCGGCGAAACCGATCTGCCCGTGGTCGTGGCCAAAGGCGAAGACCACGAGGCCGCACTGATCCGCAAGGCGGCCGAGGAGGCTGGCATTCCGATCATGCAGAACGTCGAGCTTGCGCGCGGTCTGCACGAGAAGATTGAACTGGATGACTACATCAGCTCGGATTTTTTCCAGGCCGTGGCCGAGGTGCTGCGCTGGGCGGAAAGTGTGCGCGAGGCACGCGACGGAAAATAATCCGCCGCGCGCGATGGATCAATGCGACGGCTTGGGCAGTTTTTTCGATTCGCGCAACTTGCGCATGCTGTCAGGTTCTGCGGGAACTTCGCTGATGCCATTTTTGAGCAGCCATTGCTGCGCCTTGCGCTGCCATTCGGCACCTTGCGCAAACTGTGTCGCATCGATCGGATACCAATAGATCGCCTCGAGAATCGGTGCTGCACCGACGCGCTCTTCGTTGGCGGCCTGCTGCAGGCGCAAGCTCGGATCGGCACCGTGCTGGAGCAACCAGACGACATGCTCGAACTGGCCGCTGCCCGCATAGAAAGCCAATGGCGTTCGTGACGGCACGCCCGGTACCGCCGCATCCACGTCAGCACCGCGCTCGATCAGCAACTGCAGCGACGGCCACTGGCCCGCCAACATGGCGACCCGGGTCAGCGGTTCTTCATCCGCGTCGCGCGCGTTGGCGTTGCCGCCGTGGTCGAGGAACAGGCGCAACCAGCGTGGATCTTCAAGTTTGGCCACGAGCACCATCGGGTTGCCAAAGCGCGGAATGGAAAGATTCGGATTGGCACCGTTGTCGAGCAAGGCGGTGGCGCCGGGGAGGCTGCCGCGCTGCACCGGCACGAGCAGCAAGGGCATGCCCTCGCCGGAAAGCGCATTCGGGTTGGCGCCACTGCGGATCAGTTCAGCAACGGCTGCAACGTCACCGCGTGCGGCCGCCTCGGCCAGTTCAAGATCTGCTCCACGGAAATGCTTGTCGAGCTTGAGGGGAGTGTTCATCGTGGGGTTGCTCGCAGGCGCGGGAGGGAGGACGGAGGCGGACGACCCATGATCCGTGCAGCCAATGCCGAGCGCGAGCGCAAGCAGCAGAACGCTGCAGCGATCGAGCAAACGGGCGGATGGGTCAGTCATGCGTCAATTATGCCGGTCTCACGCGCCGCTGGCCAAACTGGCTGGCTTGTTCGCGTCAGTTGTTCAGCCGATCGATCAACGCCTGCTCGTTCTGCTCGATCACATGGGCAATGCCATTATCGACGATGTCGCCGCCGTGCCGAGTGGCCATTTCCGCAAGACTCGCCGGGGCATTGCGCAGCACCGGATCGCTTGCCCCGGCAATGCCGCCGTGGACGATACCGACGCCCCCGCCAAGGGCACCACCCACGCTGCTCATCGCCCCACCGAGGCGGTCTCCGAGCCAGGACACCGCATCGCCTGCACGATCCAGGGCCGCGTTGCCGAAATCGGCCGCCTGTGCGCCGAGTCGTGAGGTCAACTCTCCGGCGCGGTCCAGCGTGGCCGAAAGTGCATCACCGCCGGCATCGAGTGCGCGGTTGGCCAGTTGGCCTCCGCGATCCATCAGGTTGTCGACCATGCCGCCGGCGCTGTCGAGCAGTCCGTCAAGGCGGTCACCGCCGTGATCAAGCAAGCTGCGCGTACTTTCGGCGACACGGTTTGATACTGTTGAGACAGACTCACCGCCGCGTTCAAACAATCGTCCGACCGGTCCGGGTAGACGCTCTCCGAGACCGCCCAGCAGATTTCCCGCGGTGCCGCCGGCGGTTTCAATCACCGCACCACCGGCCCATCCACCCGCGTCCAGAGTGAGGTTGGCGAGATTGCCGACCGTATCAAAGGTGCGCTCAGCGACGCTGCCGACGCGCTGGCTGACCGAATTCAAAAAGCTGCCGCCGGCATCGAGAAAGCGGTCGATGCGTGACCCACCACTTTGCAGCACGTGATCGACCGCATTGCTGCCGGTATCAACCAAGGTAGCCAGTCTGCCACCTGCCGCATCGAGACTCGAATCGATCGCCTGGCCGCCGTCACGGACAGCCTCGCCCGGAGCCTGACCGCGCGCGATGTCCCTCTCGACGATATCGACCACGCCTTCGGCATGGGCAATCAAACCGTCCTTGCCGCCGAACGGCACAATGGCGGGGCGTGCACTGCCATCAGCGTTCAGCGCTGGGAGCACAATCGGCTGCCCGGCTGCCTGAGGCATCGCGCGCAAATCGGCACCTGTCGCGTCGCGCAGGCCGCTTAGATCCGGCACCTTGACGCCGAGACGCTCGAGCACCTCGCTGCCCAGCGGGCTGCCGCTGGCACCGATGGCACCGCGGATTACTGAGGCCAACTGGTCGGCGTGATGCGGGGTAATGCCACTGGCCGCCTGCTGGATGCCGGTCAGGACTTCGCCCTCGACCTGGTAGGCGGTAACGCGCTGATTGACATCGAACGGCGTCGTATTGCTCGCAGCCAGAAACTCACGCGCGGTGCTGTCGTGGAGTCCGGCAGAATTGAATATCGTCGCGTTCGCGCCGGTCACCGCGCTCGCCGCGGACGCCATGCCGCCACCCAGCGAATGTCCGGTTACCTCGAAATGGCCATCGGTCGCGGTATTGACCTGCATGGCCAGATCCATCGCCCGGTTGTAGAACTCGGTGGGCTTGCCGACACCTTGAGTGAAATTGTTGGCCCAGTCGTTCGGATTGGTGACGTCGGTGCCCTTGAAGGAGAGCACGGGCTGCGCGTCGGCGCCGAATACGGCAGGATCCGGCAGATAAAGCTCGGCGCGAAAACCCGAACCTTGCGGTGCCAGATCGGCCTCGGTCAGGTTGTAACGGGCGAGGACCTCGGGACTTTCGCTGGCACGGGTGTAGCCGGTCGGCGCGGTACTGCAGACGCTTGAGGTGTGATGGTAGCTGTCGTTGGCCAGGGCCAGCATGTCCTGGTCGTGATAGAGCTTGGCCAGACCATCGGCTTGCTCGCGCAGACTGCTGTCACCGGTGCGGTCGGCCTCGGAATAGGCTTCCGCGAGCAATTCCTGGCGCTGCGCGATAGTGTCCAGATCATTCTTCTGCTGCGCAGGATCAGCGGTGCAGGCTGCTTGCAGGCGATCGTTGAGGTTGCTCGCCAGCAAGGGTTCCTGGGTGGAACTCCAGTCCGCGTTGGGGGTGATCTGATTGCCACCGTCGATTGCAAGACTCATCGCACTGCCCACCCGCGCCGTTGATAATGCATACACCATAATCGCGTGTCGCCGCGCGCTGCATCCGGATTTACCCTAGGGCAACGCTCACTCAGCAGCGCGCTTAGTGCAGCACGCTCTGCAACATCTGCAGCAAGCCCTTGTTGGTCGCGATGTTCTGCAACACCACCTGGACCAGCACGCCGAGCATCAGCAGGAGAATCCAGGTGCTCACCCAGGCCTTGATCGGCAAGGCCAACTGGAACACGTTGAGTTGTTGCGCGTAGCGGTTGATCAAGCCAAAGCCGATGTCGATCAGCGACATGACGACCAGGGCTGGCGCCGCAATCATCAACGCCAGCACCATCATGGTGTTGAACTGGTCGACGAAATACAGCTCGCCAGCTTGCCTCAATGGCGGCAGCAAGGCATCGACCGGCCAGACCTGATAACTGGTCAGGAGCAGGTCGAGAAACAGCACAAACGCGCCTGAGGCCATGAACAACCAGGACGCAAACTGGCTCAGGAAAGCGCCGGTCAGCGAGGTCTGGTGTCCGGCCAGCGGATCGATAATGCTGGCCATCGTGGTGCCGACCTTGGCGTCAATCAGATTGCCGGCCGCACCGATTGCCCAGAACACCACACCGAAGCTGAAGCCGATCGCCAGACCAATGAAAATTTCCTTGACGATCACCACCGGCCAACTGCCGTCCCCCATCGATGCGTAGGGCGCAGTCGACGCGGCCAGCGGAAACACGACGATGGCCAGGCTGACGAAAAAACTGTTGCGCACCAAGGGCGGCATGCTTGTGCTGCTCAGCAACGGCAGCGCCAGAAATGCGGCAATGATGCGCGGCAACGTCAGTCCGACGCCGAGCACATTGTTGCCGAACATCTCGAATGGCATCAGTGTCGCGCCATGTTTGGAAAGTCGGTGAACAGACGATCAGAAAAATTGTAAAGCGTGCCACCAATCATCGATGTGGTGATAAACAACACGACAACGATCGTGATGAATTTGACGGTATAGCTGAAAGTCTGCTCCTGCAATTGCGTGGCCGCCTGCACAAAGGCGATCAGCAAACCGACAATCGAGGCAGCAATGATCGGCGGCGCGGATAGCACCAGCACGATCCAGAGGGCGTCCTGGGTCAAACGGATGATGTCGAATCCCATGATGGCCTCAGAGGTAGGAGAGGATCAGACCGTGCACAAGCTTGGCCCAGCCGTCGAGAAAAACGAACAGCAGCAGCTTGAACGGCAGCGACACCGTGGTGGGTGACAGCATCATCATGCCCATCGCGAGAAGGATGTTGGAGACGACCAGATCGATGATCAGGAACGGCAGGAAGATCAAGAACCCGATCTGGAATGCGGCCGTCAACTCGCTGACCGTATACGCCGGCACCACCACGATGTAGTCGTCGATGCCGATGCTGTCGCGACGCTCTTCTGGTAGCAGCCGTTGCGCACTGTTGAGAAAAAAAGCACGCTCTTTCTCGCTGGAGTGACGGATCAGGAAAGCACGCAAGGGCTCCTTGCCCGCATCCACCAACTCAAGCATGCGCTCGACATTCATCTGCGCCTCCGGCTTCTCCTTGACGGAGTTGTTGACGGCGTCATAAGTGGACAGGATCACCGGGTTCATCACATAGATCGACAGGATGATCGCCAGGCCGTTGATGACCACGTTCGGTGGTACCTGTTGCAGTCCGAGTGCGTTGCGCAGCAGGCTGAGCACGACCACGATCTTGGTGAAGGAGGTCACCATCACCGCCACAAACGGCGCCATCGACAGTCCGAGGACTGTCGAGATGACAAGCGCCGGACTAAAGCTACTGAAATCCATCTTTGCTCCAGCTTTCCAGTTGCACGGCGAGGGTGTCACCAACAGCGACAAGGCGGCCGTGGCCGACGTTGCGAGAGTTGGCGCGGATCGTCACGCGAGCGTTGTCGATATCTGTTTGCAGCGCGAACACATAGCCCGGTTGCAACTGGGTCAGTTCGCCGAGCGGCAGGCTGACCTCGCCGAGAACGAACTCGACCTTGACCGGCAGCTGCGCCAGTGGATCCGCGCCGATCTCTTCCATCGGTGCATCAGAGGGGTTTTCCTGGTCGTTTTCTTCGTTCATCGGGGGGTATCCTGTGTCATCAATCGGGACTGCTGCGAGCGCTTCGATACGCACGCCTTCATCTCCCCAGCGCGCCAGCCAGGACTGTGATGAGGCATCGTTGGTCACGTTCATTTCGGCCAGCGCACGGTCGCGTTGACCGAGCACGATCACATCGCCGGTTTCCAGCGAGCGCCACGCCGACTGCGGCAAGGTCGGCCCGCGCAGGCTGATGCGCAACAAGGCTGGGAGCTGGTTCCAGTGCTCTGCCCGCAACGCGTCCGGAATCGGCGAGTCGTCACGCTTGAGCAGATGCAGCACTGCGCTGAGCGGAGCGCGCAACACACCGTCGTCAATGGTCTGATCGGCCTGCCCCATGCGAAAACCCACGGTGATCAGATCGACGGCGACCGGGGCATTGTCATCAAGCATCGCTTGCGGCAAGACAATGCTGACGAACAGTTGCGTGAGCTGTTTCAACGCACGCCGATGAGCCAGGGTCCAGGCGGTCAGGCGGGCGCTGCCTTGATAGTCGCTCCAGTCAAGCTCGCCGATGTCTTCAAGCGTGTTGCTGTGCAATTGCAACTCGGCACCGATGCCGTTGATGACGATGGCGACGCGCGTGGCCATGCACGCTTCGGCGGCGACGATCTCGAACCAGAACGCATTTTCACCGCTGCCGATCTGCCAGCGGCGATGTCGAGCATGCGCCTGTTGCAATACAGCCAGCGCCTCTTTGCTGATTCTTGGCAGGCGCTCGCGCAGCACCGGCCCACTTTTCTCGGGCGCGCTCAAGCGTAGCCCATCGTCAGACGCACGAGATCAGGCAGATTGCGCACACCGAGTTTGCTTATCATGTTGGCCCGATGCAGCTCGACCGTCTTGATACTGATGCCGAGTTCATCCGCGACGACCTTGTTCAGTTTGCCGGCAACCACCAGTTCCATGACTTGGCGCTCGCGCGGAGTCAGCAACGCCAACCGTGCTGCGGCTTCCGGATTGCGTGTCGGACCCTCGGCCAGTTGGGCGAATGCCTTGCGGATTGCGCTGATCAAGGTGTCTTCATCGAACGGTTTTTCGATGAAATTCACAGCCCCGTTGAGCATCGCCTGAACCGCCAGCGGCACGTCGCCGTGGGCGGTGATGAAAATCAGCGGTAAACGGCAGTTGCGTCGCAGAAGCTCCTCATGCAGCTCGATGCCACTCATTCCCGGCATGCGAATATCACTGACGATACAGGCCGGCGCACCGTCCTCACGGGTACGTTCCAGCGCCAGCAGGAATTCGCGTGCGCCGGGATAATCGCGAATCGCGAACTCTGCAGTTTCCAGCAGCCAGGCAGTCGAGCGCCGGAATGCGTCATTGTCGTCGACCAGATGGACCAGTGGTTTGCTCATGACAATTCCTCAAGATCCGCTGGCGGCAGGGTGAAAACAAATACGCTGCCGCCACCGGGGTTGGGCTCGACGTAGAGCCGTCCCTGGTGGTACTCGATGATCGAGCGACAGATTGCCAGGCCAATCCCCATGCCGTCGGCCTTGGTCGTGAAAAACGGGGTGAACAAGCGTTCGCTTTCCGTCGGCGACAGGCCACAGCCATTGTCGGCGACGCGGAACTCGATCTGATCGTCGAGGTTACGCAACGCGCGTACCTGCAATTGGCGAAGTTCCGGCTCACGCTCGCGCATTGCTTCAATACCGTTCTTGGTCAGATTCAGCAGCACCTGCTCGATCATGACCCTGTCCGCATGCACGCGCGGAAGCTCCGCCGGGATCTCAACACTGATGCAGACGCGTTGCTTGTCCGCCTCCAGAGCGAGCAAGCGCAACACTGTGGCAACCAGTTCCGCTGGTACCTGCGCTTCGCGCCGCGGTTCGCGTGCACGGACGAATTCGCGCAGGCGAGTGATGACCTGGCTGGCATGTACCGCCTGATCGCGCGCGTGCTGCAATGCTTCGCCGAGGCGACCATTATCCAAACCATCGCGTTCAAGCAGGTGCAGGCCAACACCGAGGTAGTTGATGATTGCCGCGAGTGGCTGATTCAACTCGTGGGCGAGGGTGGTCGCCATCTCGCCAACCGACATGCTGCGTGAAGTAAACAGCAATTTTTCGTGCTGACTTTTGTGTGCGCTTAGCGCTTGCTGGCGCTGGCTGATATCGGTCGCGCTGATCAGGATGCCGTGGAACGATCCGCGACGCATCGGCGCACAGGTGATCTCATACCAGCGCCGGGTCGGCGCATGAAAAACTTCCTCCGTCTGCATCGCTTCAATCGTCGCGTTCAGATTCAGACTGTGAAATTGCTCAGCCAGCGCGCTGAGTGTCGGGGGTTGTCCGAACGCCTCCACGAACAATGTGTTCGCCACTGACAGGTTGGCGCCGTCGGCGTCGAACAGGGCGCAGGCGATCGGCATTGCCGCCAGCAGCAGGTCGACATCGGGCAAATATCCAGTCGCTTTGGAACGTGCTGTCATGGCAGGCTTGTCCCGCGATTGTTCTCTGACCACCATCCGACCATCCTCACCTGGGAACCGCGCGCGATGCTTGTCCAAGCATTGGCGCGCCTCTCGTTCGCGTCGCGCGGACCCTCACACTCCAAGGATTATTATGCAATCGAATTCTGTTCATTTTCGTTCATGCCCCGCGCTCGCAATTGGCCTGATGCTGACGACGCCCTCGTTTGCGCAGGAGGCTAATCCGTCGGTCAGCGTCAGTGTTATCTCCATGCTGGTTCCTCTGATTCTGGTGCTCGCGGCGATGGTTGGCGCGTTGATTCTGGTCCGTCGACGTTTCGGGATTGCCTCCGGCGATGGCCCGATGCGGGTGCGTCAGGTGCTCGCGGTGGGTCCTCGTGAACGCGTGGTCATGATCGACATTGATCGGCACACGGTAATCCTCGGAGTAACCAGCGCAAACGTCTCCCAAATCGCTGTATTGGATCGTATCAGCAGCAACATCACGGCCGTTGCAGACGAACAACGCAAGTCCTAAATGCGTGAAGTGTGACTGCGCTCACCATTTGAGGAAATGCATCGACTTTGTCTTCGCAAGACAACATTTCGTGTCGATTTCGTATGCTAGGCTCGAAATCGAAATCAGGTTGACGAGCTTGCAGTAACGGACCTTTGGCCCGCTTCTGCAACGTGAGATTGTCGCTGTCATAAGACGGTGACGGCGATCTGGACGCTGAGAGCGCGCACATGAAATACGCTGGACCGGTGTGCAAATCCAAGACCCGTAGCGACTGCGATGATCAGAGCGTGGGCCTGCACACGTGTGCTTGTCCCGACGTCATCTGCGCGCACAGGCGCTTGACGGGGGTGGCCCGGTGAGTGCGGCCGTCACGGCGTTCTTCAGCGGGCGCAGCTATAGCGATATCGTGCTCGCGTTTGGCGTGGTCGCCATTGTCGGCCTGATGATCCTGCCGCTGCCGATTTTTCTTATCGACATGCTCGTGGCGGTCAATATCCTGATCGCGATTGGCTTGTTGCTGCTCGCGATCTACATTCCCTCGCCGGTCGCGTTTTCAAGCTTTCCCAGCGTGCTGCTGATCACCACCTTGTTCCGGCTGTCGCTGTCGATCGCGATCACGCGCATGATTCTGCTTGAGGCCAACGGCGGCCACATCATCGATACCTTCGGCAACATGGTCGTCGGTGGCAATCTGGTGGTCGGTATCGTGATTTTCCTGATCATCACCGTGGTCCAGTTCATCGTGGTCGCCAAGGGTGCGGAGCGGGTTGCCGAAGTCGCCGCGCGGTTTACCCTTGATGCCATGCCCGGCAAGCAGATGTCGATCGATTCGGATCTGCGTTCCGGCCTGATCGACAAGGACGAGGCGCGTCGTCGTCGCCGTCTGCTTGAGTCTGAAAGCCAGTTGCACGGCAGCCTTGACGGCGCAATGAAGTTCGTCAAGGGCGATGCCGTCGCCGGTATCGTGATCATCATCGTCAATTTGCTGGGTGGCTTGACGGTCGGTGTAATGCAGCTTGGCATGCCGGTTGGCGAAGCCGTGCACACCTACAGCATCCTGACCATCGGTGATGGTCTGGTGTCGCAGATTCCGGCCCTGCTGGCTTCGATTTCCGCCGGCCTCATCGTGACCCGCACCACAGGGGAAGAGGATCACAAGCACCTGGGTGATGCGATTTCTAAGCAGATCAGCAAGGAGCCGAAGGTTTCTGTGATCGCCGGCCTGATCGCCTTGATGCTGTTGTTTGTGCCGGGTTTTCCGAAACCCGCATTTCTGCTGCTCGCCGTCGGGCTGCTGGGGTTCTCCGCGTGGCGTCTACGCGATCGCTTCGCCGTGTTGCGCCGCTTGTTCAAGGTGCCGGAACCGAGCAGCGAACTGGCCATGCGACCTGAGACTCTGCTCGACGGCGATTTCACTCCGATCCCCGGCCTGCTTCTGGAAATCGAGCGTGGCGCCGGAACGGCAATCGGGCCGGGTCAACTGCGTGATTCGATTTCACAAATGGTTGCGGACCTGCGCGATGAGTATGGCGTACCGATTCCAACGCCAAGCGTGCGTTCCAACGAACATTTACCGGCTGGCGGCTATCGCCTGTATGCGTTTGGCGTGCGCATCTGCACCGGTGTAGTTCGTCCACAGGGACGTTTCCTGCCCGAACCGCCGGCCGAAACCGGTGGCAGGAAGCTTGTCGCGACGGCCAATGCGTTTGTGCCGGCGTTCGACGGGGCGTGGCTGGAAGACGGCGATGCCAAAACCAGTAAAGCGCCGGTAAATGCCGCGGTTTTCGAGCCGATGCAGGTGCTTGTCGAGCACTCACGCATGGCGATCGCGCGCCATCTGAGCTTGTTTCTGGGCATCCAGGAAACCTCCAATCTGTTTACCTCGATGACCCGTGACTATCCGGATCTGATCAAGGAGATGCTGCGCGTGCTGGCGCCGAACCGGGTCGCCGAGGTGCTCAAACGCCTGGTCGATGAAGGCGTGCCGATCCGTAATCTGCGCGATGTTTTCGAGGCGATCACCGATGCCGGCAGCCGCGAGAAAGACATCGTGGTGCTTACCGAGTACGTTCGCGTCGCCTTGCGTCGGCATATCAGTGATCGCCACGCGGCGGAGGATCGCAGTCTCAAGGTGCTCGTCGTGCATCCTGAGCTTGAGGACAAGTTGCGCAACTCGGTGCGCGTCAGCAGTGCTGGAAGCCAGCTTGCGATCGACCCGGAGCTGGCGGCGAATGTGCTCGGTCAGATTGGTGAGTGGCGACGCAGCGAAGGCGGCAGCAGTGGAATGGTTCTGCTCGGTTCGCTCGATGTGCGCCGACACCTGCGCAAGCTGATTGAGGTCGATTACTTCGACCTGCCCGTGTTGTCGTTTCAGGAGGTGGTGCCCGATGTGAAGCTGATTCCGCTGGGACAGATCAATGGCTGAGTTGATCCTTGACTCGGGGCAGGGAGTGCCTTCGGTTCGTTTATTTTCTATTGAAAAGAATAATGGCAAGAGGTGGAGCATGTTGCGATTCAAAGGGGACTTGGCGAGGTGGTTGGGTGGGTTTCTCGCCATTGCATTGCTGTCGGCATCTGTTTGCGCGGCGCCGATTCCATTCCAGCGTGGCAAGGTCGCTTACGACCTGCAGGGAGAGGGAGCCCACTGGTGGAAAGCCAGGGTGGAACGCTCAACGGCCCGCGCAGCGGCAGCCCCGAGCAGGTGTTCCGCAGTGTCGCCAGGGCCAACCAATTAACTGCCTATTACGATGACTCGGCGGTTTATATCTACAAGCAGAACGAGCGCATTACGCGCTATTTCGCCGTGCCCAGCGCGCGCGTCGAGGATTTCGTGAGCGCATTCCACGAGATGCGACTGGGCGACTCGGAAAATACCTTCAACGCGCGCTCCGACAGCGGCCTGATCATGGTGAGCGGCGCTCCGCGATACATTGAGCAGGCTGAGGAGCTGAGCCGGACGCTCAAGCAGCAGCAGTTGACAACCTCGGCGACGATGCGCGTATTCACCTTGAAATACGCCTGGGCGGCCGATACCAGCTTCACGGCGGGTAGTCGCGAGATCAACGTGCCAGGCGTCGCCAGTATTCTGCAGCAGCTCATGTACGGTGCCGAGCAGCTTGGCAGCTTTGCCGCTGTGCGCGATAGCGCCGTGCGCACCAATTCGCTGTCACTGAAGGGCCGCGGCCTGGCCGCTGGAGCCGAACGCGAAGCGCAGGGTCAGCTGCCGCCTCCGGCACGTCCGCCTGGTCAGGAGATGTTCGCGGAAGATGCCGACAGCGTGCAGCACTCCGCCGCGCGACGAGCCAACGCCGCAGGCGATATCCGCATCGTGGCTGATCGCTACCGCAACGCGATCATCGTCCGTGATTCACCGGAATCGATGGCGTTGTATGCCGACCTGATCCGTCAGCTAGATGTCGAGCCACGCATCGTGCAAATCGAAGCGACGATCATCGACGTCGACAAGCGCAAGCTGCGCGCCATCGGTATCGACTGGCGCTGGAAGAACGGACGCAATGAGGTGCTGTTTGGCGGCGACCGGACAGTCAAGCAGCAATTTCTCAATGCACTCGGTGCCGACAACATCGATTACCTGCCACAACAGGATGCCGGTTTGCAGTTGGGCGCCATCATCGGTGATTCCTATCGCTTCATCGCCCGTGTCAATGCGCTGGCTGACGAAGGCGTGACCCATGTTGTATCGCGCCCGCAGGTGGTAACCCTGAACGATGTCGAGGCCGTCATCGAAAACACACGAACCCTCTATGTGCCGGTCAATGGGGCCTACGAAGTGGATCTATTCAATGTGATTGCCGGCACCGTTTTGCGGGTGACTCCGCACATCATTGTTGATGGGGGACATCAACGTATCCGCTTGATGGTCAGCATCGAGGACGGCGACGTCAGCATCAGTTCCACCAATTCGCGCAACCAGATCGTCAACTATCCCAGCGTGACGCGTGCTGCGGTGAACACTCAGGCGCTGATCAACGAAGACGAGAGCCTGTTGCTGGGAGGCCTGGTACGCAACATGAGCGGCACCGATGTCGACAAGATTCCGGGGCTGGGTGACATTCCTGTGCTGGGTCGGCTGTTCAAGCGTGAGTCCAAGCGCCTGGAGCGGATCGAGCGCCTGTTTCTGATTACGCCGCGACTGGTCCCACTCAGCTCAATCGTTGGACAGACACCGATGATCGGCACCGGAGCGGTCAGTGTTGAATCCTTGAAAGCCGATGACGAAGCGCGTGAAGCAGCCGACAAGCGCGAGCGCCGCCGCAAGCGCAAGGAAGCCAAGTCGCGGGGCGTTCAGACATCTCCGGTTCAGAGCAACGCGACGATGGTTGGTGGCGTTGAACAGATAAAAAAACCGTGACTCCGGCTCGGCAAACGCTCAGCAACATGCCATGACGAGAACGAGGAAAACCGTATGAACGCAAGCGCGCAGCAACCCGACACTCACGCAGCTCAATGGAGTCTGTGTGTTCTGCGTGGCTTGCATGCCGGCGCGCGCAGCGATGGCTGTGGCAGCCGCATGCTTGTTATCGGCAGTGCGGACGACTGCGACATGATTCTCGCCGACGCCGGTGTCGCCGCACACCACGCGATTGCCACCATCGGCGCCACGGGCTGGGCCCTGCGCGCACTGGAAGGCCCACTTGGCTCTGAGGCCAACAGAACCGAGCCCGGCGACTCGATCGAGCTGGAATGGTTTGACGTGATCACACTCGGCCCGGTCGCGCTGAGTGTGGGTGATGCGGACAGTCCACGCTGGGCAGAGCTGATCGAACTTCCCGAAGAGCTCATTGAGCCATCGGCAGAAGTGCAGTTGCTGAACGTGCGCAGGCGTCGGCGAAGAGGCCTGGTCGCGCTGGTCGGCTTGGCGATCTTCACGGTGACGGCGATCACAACGGCGGCCTTGCGCTCGTCGCATACACCTCCACCGCCATCGCAGCGCAGTCTGCTTGAAGACAGTGTGCGCCAGGTCGCATTGGAGAAATCAGAAATCGCCCAGGATACGCAAGGCAACCTTAGTGTCAGCGGTTTGGCTGAAAGTGAAGCGAGTGTGGACAAATTGCGCGAGGATCTGGCTGCACGCGGCGTGGTCGCCGATGTCGACGTGCGCAGCGGCAAGGACATTGCGCGCGATGTCGGTGAGGTTCTGCGCCTGTCCGGTTTACCGGCGCAGACGGTTTACCGCGGCAAGGGCGAGGTCGGCATCGAAGGACACTTCGGCAACAACAAAGCACTTGACGATGTGCTCGGCTCGCGCGCGCTGCGCGATGTCAAAGGACTCACCAAGGTGGCTGTGGTCAACCTCGACAAGGGTCAGCCGGAAGCCGCGCCAGTCCTGGATGACAGCGATGCCCGAAACGTGATCGCCGCTGTCGGTGGCATCGACCCGTATGTTGTCACCGCCGACGGCTCGCGCTATTTTGCAGGTGCGCAATTGCCATGCGGTGGGCGCCTGAGAGCTGTAGATGGTCAGCAGGTATTTGTCGAAGCCGATGGCAAGACGGGCACACTCGCCTGTACCGGCGCAGTGGAAATGGTTGCCCTGGGCGAAGGCGCGCTGACCGGCCCACCGGCCCCGCAACAAACAGTCGCGATCAACAAAGACAGCAGAACGAGCAATTCCAGCAAATCAAAAAAGGGTGCTCCGGCGAAAGGCTAAGAACACCCATATCGCCGGCAAGACCGGCCAGCAAGAGGAGAGCAGCGTCATGACAACCATCAATCCCACCAACGGAAAACCCGGCATGCTCGGCGTCGATGCGTTGAGTCAGGCGGCGAGCGCCGGTATCGGCGGCAAGGAACGTCGATCGGTAGATCAAGGTGAAGCGACCAGCTGGTTTGAGGCCATGGCCGGTGCATGGGGCAAGGCGCTGGACCAGCAGGCATCAACCTTGGCCGACATGTCCGAACAGCTCAGCGCTGGCGGTGATCAGCCTTCCGCGATTGTCCAGTTGAGCGCGGAGAGCATGCGCATGCAGTTCATGTCCAACAGTGCTTCCACGGCCAACAACAGCGTCGGTCAGGCGCTTGAGTCACTGGCACGCAAGCAGTAATCGGGTTTGGCACAGCGCCCGCTCAGGTGTGTTGTGCTGAAGTTTTCATTTGAGCAGGAGATGCATTGATGAGCATTGAAATTGCCCCGGTGATGGTCGACATGGCGATCGCCAACGCCCAGCCCGCATCGCACCAAGCCGCCTCGGTGGTCGATGTTGCCCAGTTTCAGCAGTCCTATGCCCAAGCGCAGCAGGCGCAGCAGGCTCAAGCACCCGATCAGGTGAGTGCCGCCTCGCGCCCTGAGTCGGAGGGGTTCAGAGCATTGCTTGGCAGCCTCGATTCACTCAACGGTCGCGTTGACAGCCTCACCTCACTGTCTGGCACCGCAACCGGGGCCAGTGATCTGACTCCGGGTGACATGTTGATGCTGTCGGTGCGCAGTCATCAGTTTCTGTTTCAGTGTGAGTTGACCTCCAACGTCGCCAACCGCTCGTCCGATGGCGTCCAGCAACTGTTCCGTCAGCAGTCGTAGTAGGGGTGCCTGATGCGTTGTATTTTTCGTAGCGGTTTGGTCGTGCTGATGGTGATTGCGCTCGCTGCATGCGGGCGCACGACCCTGTATGCAAACCTCGACGAAGAGCAGGCAAATCAGGTGCAGGGTGCATTGCTGTCCGCCGGCATTGATGCTGGCAAGCAAGCCGCCGACAACAAGAAGGGCTGGAAGATCGAAGTCGGCAAGGATGATTTTCCCGCAGCGGTACAGTTGTTGCGTTTGAAGGGTCTGCCCTCGGCGCCATTCGAGTCGATGGGAATGGTATTCAAGAAGGAAGGTTTCGTATCCTCTCCGCTGGAAGAACGCGCGCGCTATCTGTATGCCATCGCGCAGGAGCTTGAGCACACGCTCGAGCAGATTGATGGCGTCATCAAGGCACGCGTGCACATCGCCCTGCCTGAGCCCGATCCGATTGGAGACAAGCAGAAATCGGCATCCGCATCGGTGGTTATCATCGAAAACACCGGGGGCACCCTGCGTGATCGGGAAACGGACATCAAGGCGATCGTGACCGATGCCGTGGAAGGTCTGGAAGACGTCAACAAGGTCACCGTGAAGTTCTTTTCACGCAACCCGCGCACGGTCTCGCCTGCAGACACCAGAGCCGTTCCGGCAACCACGCAGCCGGCTGTTCGCGCGACCGGACAATCGCTCGGCGAGACGACGGTGAGTCATGGCTGAGTTGTGGCCAAGCCTGCAGGCGA
>CAJDVN010000009.1_pt1 | contig 26172 bp, 27 predicted proteins | sample 7391301 | NCBI WGS metagenome assembly CAJDVN01 (sample SAMEA7055705, study PRJEB34461) | soil metagenome | biome: terrestrial ecosystem; feature: Peninsula; material: soil | place: Antarctica | collected 2016 | reverse complement strand
TCCAGACCTTCCAGCGCGTACACGGTACCGTGCGGCGCCTTGCGGTTCAGGAACATGAATTTCTTGACGACACCGGAGTCGTCATCCATTTCGTCCATATCGCTCATCTCGTTATTCCTCAATCACCGAACGTCACGAGACGATCGTACTGAATGCCCATTTCCACCAACTGACCCAGGCCGGAGATACGGAAGTTATCCCCGAGAACAGCGTCCGTGATGCCGCGACGCTGCGCAGCAGCCACACACACAACCAGATCAATAGCATGATCGGCCGCCAACTTTGACCAGCGTGTACTTACGTTCCGGTCGTCCTGCGGTGGCGTTGCGAGCCGCGAGGCGTTATAAACGCCATCATGGTAGAAAAAAACACGTGGAACTTTGTAACCCTTTTCGATCGCCGCACGGACGAACAGGTAGGCCGAGTCACTGGCCTGGTGGGTGTAAGGCCCTTCGTTTACAAGAATGCCGAATTGCATGGCTAGCTCAAACTCCGAAAAATCCAGTCATTATCATCTGGCCTCCACCGCAGGTCACCGCGGTGGAGCCAATAACTCCCTAAAACTACTTAGAAGCGAATGTGCGTGGAAGCGTTGAGGTTGACACGACTACCGCGCCAGTCATCGATGTGATACTTGGTAAAGGGCAGACCGGTTTTCTCGAAGAATGCGGGCCAGCCGATGCGCTCGATCCATTCGTTCATACGCTCCCATGGCTTGCCGTCAGCCTTGTAGGTGTACAGGATCTTCTTGACCACTTCGGCCACTTCAGGGAAACGCGGCAGATTGTTCGGCAGACCATTCGCCACCAACTTGTGGAAAGTAGGCTTGGAACGAGCGTTCGAGTTTTTGCCACCCACCCAGATCGCGAACTTGGAATGCTCGACGTCGTTGATCTGCATCGGCGGGCAAGGAGGATAGCAAGCGCCACAGCAGATGCACTTCTTCTCGTCCACTTCCAGCGAGGGCTTGCCGTTCACCAGCGCGGGGCGAATCGCAGCCACCGGGCAACGCGCAACGACCGAGGGACGCTCACACACGTTGGCAACCAGATCGTGGTTGATCTTCGGCGGCTTGGTGTGCTGCATGATGATGGCGATGTCAGCCTGGCCGCCGCAGTTGATTTCACAGCAGGACGTGGACAGCTTGACGCGGTTGGGCATCTCTTGAGTGATGAACTCATGGTGCAACTCATCCATCAGCGCCTTGGCCGCGCCCGATGCATCGCTGCCCGGGATGTCGCAATGCAGGAAACCCTGGGTGTGCGCAATCATCGAGACCGAGTTGGCCGTCCCGCCGATGGGGTAGCCCTTGTCATTCAACGCCTTGATCAACGGCTCGATCTTCGACTGGTCGGTCACCATGTACTCGATGTTGGAGCGGATGGTAAAGCGCACGAAGCCATCAGCATACTTGTCGGCAATGTCAGCCAATTCGCGGACCGTGTAGTGATCCATCTGGCGCGCCGTACCCGCCTTGACGGTCCAGATTTCATCGCCAGATTCGGCGCGATGATAGAGAACACCCGGCTTTGGATGGCTATGGAACGCCCACTTGCCATAGTTCTTCACCATCAAGGGGTGCATGTAGGGGATTGGATCCGGTACGCCGGATTCGATAGGAGGACGAGGTGCAGCTTCTGCCATTTTTTTCTCCAACTGATTTAATTCGGGGACCCCGACTCGCGCCAGGGCCCACGTCAAACAAAACTCAAGCGGCGGACGACGACTGCTTGTACTCGTTCCACTTCTCGACTTGCTCGTCCCAATCGTCGGAACGGAAGTAGGGGTTCGAACGCGGCTGGCTGATCATGTCGGGATGGACCGGAAGATCCATGCCTTCAAGGAAGTTGGCCATCCCGATACGCTCGATCATTTCGCCGGTACGCTCATGTTCGAGGGCATTTTCGGCGAAGAAGTCGATCGCGTTGCGGCCCAGTTCATTCAGCTTTTCAAAATCCTCGTCGGACTCGAGCTTCATGAACGGAACCACAATGGTACCCATCGTGGCACCGATTTTCAGTACACTCTTGCCGCCAATCAGGATGCTGACGCCTTTATCCAGACCCGTGCGGAGGCCGCCGGGGATGACGTTCAGGCAATGCATGCAGCGGACGCAGTTCTTGTTGTCGATGCACAGGGTGTTGCCATCGCCCAGATCGGCGGCGGACACGTGCTCGCTGGCCTTGAACTTGTCGCTGGACTCCAGGGTAATGGCTTTGGTCGGGCACTTGCTGATCACGTCGTTGACCAGGTCGTTCATGCCATGAGCCTTGTAGTAGTCCCGAACCTGCTCTTCATTGACGCGGATGTTGTCGCGCCAGGTGCCGATAGTCGCAAAGTCAGAACGCTGGATTGCGTTAACGCAGTCGTTCGGGCAGCCGGAGAACTTGAACTTGAACTTGTACGGAAGAGCCGGGCGGTGCATGTCGTCAATATTGTTATTGATGACGTAACGTAGCGCCTTGGCTTCGTCGAAGTTGGAATGCTCACAACGAGCCGCGCCAACGCAGGACATCGAGGTACGCAGTGCAGGACCAGCACCGCCGAGGTCAAAGCCCATTTCATTAAATGCGTCGAATGCGCGCTGGACGTCTTCCGTTTTACAACCCTGAAGCATGAGGTCGCCGGATTGGCCGTGGAACGCAAGCAGGCCCGAGCCGCCATTATCAACCCAGGCGTCACAGATTTTGCGCAGCAGGTCGGACGAGTAATGCATGCCAGCCGGCGGCTGAATACGCAGGGTATGGAATTCGGCTGCCTCGGGGAATATCGGCTGATGATTTTCGTCCTTCAGCTCGGAAAAACGCGGGATGATGCCGCCACCGTAGCCGAACACGCCGACGGTGCCGCCCTTCCAGTAACCCCATTTATGCTGATAGGACGTTTCCAGATGGCTCACAAGGTCAGCCATGTAGTCGCTATCCCGGCCCAGACGCTTGAGGTTTTTGACGAAGCTGGGCCACGGGCCAGATTCAAGCTGGTCAAGCATGGGCGTATCAATCATCTTCTTTGCCATAGTCTTCTCTCCTAGAACATTTCGAAATGCCCGCTCAGCAGACAGCTCAACGGTATAGCGGTAATCTTATTGGCTCAACAGCCGCCCCGCCATCCTCCTCATGGGGAAATCGACCTACCCCATAGTGACTGGCTTCTACCTACCCATATGGAGTAGGCCGGCTTTCTCTCGACTCGGTAATAGTCGCCCGTAGCGGAGCATGGAACATCTGACGCAACCAAAGACCACCACGCGAGTCAACAAGCGTATTAAAATATTGTTTAAAAGGCAAGCCCATGCTTTTATTGGGGTTGAAATACTCAGCAACATCCTCAGCTAGTACGCTCGCAAGTTCCGATTCACTATTTACCAGCCAAGGATGACTCAAGGTTGACTTGCATTGCTCCGGCAACGCAGCCCTGTCAATTTACAAACCAAAGCAACATGGATTGATATTTTTATGCCCGAGATTACGTTCATAGATAAGATGCGACTGCCGTTCGGCGGGCAGGAGATCGAATTTCACCATCTTGTGCACGAGGCGGGCGGTGTTCCGTTTCTGCGCATCCGCATCCGCGAAAACAAGCGCTTCACGATTTTCGACGTCGACCCGGCCAGTGCGCAGAAATGGGGTGACGTGATGCGGGCATGGGCCAGCGACAATGCCGGAGATCATGCGGGAGATGCAGGAGATGTGCCATGAGCTGGGACTGGCCTGAAGCCAAGCCGGAAGAATATGTGCCGCACATGGTCGACTTGCAGTTCGATCTGGCGGGCACGATTATTCCGGTGGAGCATGCACAGATACTCTCGGAAGGCCTGCAACGACTGCTGCCCTGGCTGGGCGAGGAGGCGAGCGCCGGCATCCAGCACCTGAAAGGCGCGGAAACCAACAGCGGGGACACCACGATCTGCATCAACCGGCGTACCAAGCTGGTCATTCGTGTCCCCAAAGAGCGAGTGGAGGACATGCAGCGGCTGAGCGGCCAGATGCTCGAGCTGGCGGGCCACCCGCTGCAGATTGGTCGTTTCAAGCCTCGCGAATTCAGCCCGTTTTCCCACATCTACTCACACTTTGTTGACACTGGCAGCGCCGGTGAAGAACAATTCGTGCAGGACGTGATGCGTGAACTGGATGGTCATTTCCAGTTACGGTGCGGTTTCATCTGCGGCAAGGCAAGAACCCTGCAAACCCCGTCCGGTCCACTGCAAGGCTTCAGCCTGATGCTGCACGACGTGCCGCCTCACAAATCCTTGCAATTGCAGGACGAAGGGCTGGGTCGCAACCATTTGTTAGGCTGCGGAATATTCATCCCGCACAAATCCATTGCGGCGGTCGCACCGGTGACTTCTTAAACCAGGCGTCGGCGGTTCCGGCAATTTTTTTAGTATCCCTAAGTAACCAACCCGAAAGGAGAAAACATGTCTTATGTTGTAAACGGCGAAGAGCTCGAAACCGGCGACGAGGAGTTCCTGCTGGAAGCCAACTTCAGCGATGAGGTCCCCCCGATCATCGCCGCAGCTGAGAAAATCACGTTGACCGACGATCACTGGAAGGTCATCAACTACCTGCGCGAGAGGTACAAGGAAGAGGGCCACACACCCAATTTCCGCGTTATGTTGGCAGAAATGGAAGACCTGCACCCAGGCACCGAATGGAAGAAAAGGCTGTATGACCTGTTTCCCGCCATGCCGGCGCGTCAGGGTCCGCGTGTTGCGGGTCTGCCCAAGCCGTACGGCAAGGGTGGCTACTGATCCCGGTCAGGCCCTATCCATTAGAACGGGTGGCGGAGAACCCGCTACCCGTTCTCAACTGGTAATCATTTCTTGCGGCTTCCATCATGTTTTCCAATACTCTCGTAACTACTGAAGACCTTGCTGCCCATCTGGACGACCCCAACTGGGTCATTCTGGATTGTCGCTTCACCCTCACCGATACCGGGGCAGGGCGTCGGGCGTACGAGAAAGCCCATATCCCGGGTGCACGCTATGTGCATCTGGATGACGATCTCGCCGCCCCCGTCGGTGACACCACGGGACGCCATCCGCTGCCCGATCCACACGTGTTGACCGAAAAGCTCAGCGGGTGGGGCATCGGCGCCAACAAACAGGTGGTGGTGTATGACGACAGCTTCGGCACTATAGCGGTCCGGTTGTGGTGGATGCTGCGCTGGCTGGGCCACCCCGGTGTCGCCCTGCTGGATGGCGGCTACCCCAAATGGCTGCGTGAAAAGCATCCGGTCGACGCCGAAGTACCCGCGCCGAACCCGGGAGCCTGCGCCTGTTTACCCGAGCCTACCCAGATCGTCGACGCTGGCGATGTTCTGCAGGCGTCACGCACGGGTGAGCAAATCATCATCGATTCACGCGACGACCGCCGTTTCAGCGGCGAGTCCGAACCACTCGACTTGGTGGCCGGGCATGTGCCCGGCGCCATCAACTACCCGTTCGACGAGAACCTCGACATCGACGGCACCTTCCTGCCACCCGAAGCTCTGCGCGAAAATTACCAGGCGCTGCTCAACGGCAGACCGGCTTGGCAGGTCATCCACATGTGCGGCTCCGGCGTCACCACCTGCCACAATATCCTGGCGATGGAAATCGCCGGGCTGTCTGGTTCGCGGCTTTATCCCGGCTCATGGAGCGAATGGATCACCGATCCGAGCCGCCCCGTGGCCACAGGAGAATAATCATGGTCAAACCCGTCAGAGTCCGCACCATCTGGTTCAAGAAAGGCGACGCGCGTAGCGCCGACGAGATTTCCAGCGCGGTTGCTTCCACAATATGGCGTGTCGCCGACAAGGCTATGGATAACCTCGGCCGTGAGGACTACGACATCATCACCCCGGCGCGCGGCTTCAAGCTGATCGCAGAATTCGTCGCCTTTCTGGCACATTACTGCGATCGCATGGCGTATACGACGCTATCGCCGGAGCGCCGCGCCGAGGTGCTGCAAGCGGTTTCCAAACGGGTCAGCGAAGTCATGGAAGAGAACATCATCACTAGCGTCGGCCCCGACCCCAGTCGCAACTACAAGGTCGAGTTCATCGATTTCCTCAATCGCCGCTTTGCCGACTATTCCGAGTTCGAGTTCCCCGACGACGACAAGGCGAGTTTCCCGGCGCTGCGTTTCCTCAGCCTGCAGATCCGCGACGAAATGGGCGACAGTGACAAGACTTGGGTCATGGACCAAATCATGGAGATCGAGATGCCCGAGATGATGGGCACGGTGCGCAAGAGCTTCAAGGGCCTGGTGTCGGACGCACCGGTCCAGCGCGGCTTTGGTTCGCCCGACATGCTGCCGCCGGAATAAAGGCTGGCATGGCGACTTCGCCTTTCGATCTGGCCAACGAGAATGGCTATCGGGATTGGCGCGACGCCAAACTCGCCGTGTATCCGCGCAGCGTCGATGAGCTGATCGTGCCGCTAGTCGATCCGCTCACGCTCACGGCTGCCGAAATCACCGCCCTCGAATCGGCTTGCGCACGTGCCAACATGGCGATCTACAACGCGCCACACCTGCCCGCTGCCGACAAGTCGCTAGCCAGACAACTGGCGCAGCAGCTTGGCCTCACGCGGCTGGAAGGCAATTACCTCGCCGACGAAGACGGACTGTCGAGCATCACCCCCGCAGACGATGCTGGCAGCGTGCGCGGCGAGTTCATCCCCTACACCCACAAGCCGATCAACTGGCATACCGACGGTTACTACAACGCGCTCGACCGTCGTATCCTCGGAATGACGCTGCACTGCGTGCAGGACGCCGAATCCGGTGGCGAAAACACCCTGCTCGATCATGAAATCGCCTATATCCAGCTACGCGACGTCAATCCCGATTACGTCGCCGCGCTGATGCAGCCCGACGCGATGACTATTCCCGCGCGCATGGACGAGACCAACATCGCGCGCCCCGAGCAGAGCGGTCCGGTGTTCGCAGTCGATCCAGACGAAGGCTTTCTGACCATGCGTTACACCGCGCGCACCCGCTCCATCGTCTGGAAGAGCGATGCCACCACGCAGGCCGCTGTCAGGGTGCTCGCTGACATCCTCGCCAACTCGGAATATCTTCTCACCGCGCGGCTGCATCCCGGCATGGGCCTGGTTTGCAATAACGTACTGCACACCCGAAATGGGTTCTCCGATTCCCCCGATCGCCGTCGTCTGCTCTATCGCGGACGCTATTACGATCGCCTGCGTTTTCCCGCGTGCACCGCTTGGGCGGCGGGTAACGTAAAATAGCAGTCTGATTTTTCGGTAATCTGGCGTCATGCAGCTTCTTACCCTAGGGGTCAACCACCACACCGCACCTCTCGCAATCCGCGAGCAGGTGGCGTTCGGCCCCGAAAAGCTGGCGCAGGCGCTGCAGGAGTTGACGCAGAGCCAGCGCGCCGCCGAAGTCGCCATCCTGTCGACCTGCAACCGCACCGAGCTGTATTGCAACACGCCTTCACCAGAAGAAGTCACGCTTTGGCTGGCCGATTTTCACGACATCGAGCGCCGTGAACTCGCCCCCTACCTGTATACGCTGCCGCGTGAACAGGCGGCACAGCATGCCTTCCGCGTCGCGGCCGGGCTCGATTCCATGGTCCTCGGCGAGACGCAGATCCTCGGGCAGATGAAGCAGGCAGTACAAGCCGCCGAACAGGCCGGCACCCTCGGCCTGCTGTTGCACAAACTGTTCCAGCGCACGTTCTCGGTCGCCAAGGAAGTACGCACCAGTACCGAAATCGGTGCCAACTCGGTATCGATGGCCGCCGCCGCTGTACGGCTCGCCGAGCGCCTCTTCCCCAGTATCCGGGACCAGGCCTGCCTGTTCATCGGCGCCGGCGAGATGATCGAGTTGTGCATTACCCACTTCGCCGCGCAACACCCGCGCCGCATGACCGTCGCCAACCGCACGGTCGAACGCGCCCGGCCGCTGGCCGAGCGGTTCAATGCAGAAGTGATCCCGTTGACCGCGCTGCCCGACGAACTGCCCGACTACGACATCATCATCACCTCCACCGCCAGCCCGTTGCCTATCCTCGGCAAGGGCATGCTGGAGCGCGCGATCAAGCAGCGTCGCCACCGCCCGATCTTCATCGTCGACCTCGCCGTACCGCGCGACGTCGAGGCTGAAGTCGCCGATCTGGACGACGTCTTTCTCTACAGCGTGGACGACCTGGGCCAGGTGGTACGCGAAGGCATGGACAACCGGGTTGCCCAGGTGGCACAGGCGGAGGCCATCATCGAAACCAGCGTAGCAAGCTTTGTGCACTGGATGGAGGGCCGCCAACTGGTGCCGCTGATCCGTTCGCTACGCGACAATGCCGAACGCCATCGCCGACACGAGACCGAAAAAGCCGAAAAGGCACTCGCGCGCGGCGACGATCCTCGTGCCGTACTCGACGCGATGAGTCATGCGCTTGCCAACAAGCTGCTGCATTCCCCCACCCACGCGCTCAATCACGCCAACCGCGCCGAACGCGAACAACTGGTTCGCCTCATCAGCCAGGTCTACGGACTGCATCACGAATGAAAGCCTCGCTGGCCGACAAGCTCGCTCGTGCCGACGAGCGGCTGGAGGAGCTCGACGCCTTGCTGTCGCAACCGGAAATCACCGGCAACATGGAGAGCTACCGCAAGCTCACTCGTGAACATGCCGACCTCGACCCGGTGGTGGCGCTTTACCGCCAATACAAACGGGTCGAGGCTGACCGGAAAACTGCGGGTGAAATGCTTTCCGACCCTGACATGCGCGAACTCGCCGAGGCGGAACTCACGGACAGTGCGGCAAAAATAGAGCGACTTGAAACCGAGCTGCAGACCGCGCTGCTGCCACAAGACCTCAACGACGAGCGCAACATATTTCTGGAAATTCGCGCCGGCACCGGCGGTGACGAATCGGCGCTGTTCGCTGGTAGTCTGCTGCGCATGTATACGCGCTACGCCGAGCGCCGGGACTGGAAGGTCGAGATCGTGTCTGAAAACGCGGGCGAGGTCGGCGGCTACAAAGAAGCCATTATCCGCATCGCGGGCGAAGGCGCCTATTCGCGCCTGAAATTCGAATCCGGCGGTCACCGCGTGCAGCGCGTACCGGAAACCGAGTCGCAGGGCCGTATCCACACCTCGGCCTGCACCGTCGCGGTCATGCCGGAAGTCGACGAGGTCGGCGAAGTCGACATCAACCCGGCCGACCTGCGCGTCGACACGTTTCGCGCCTCGGGTGCCGGCGGCCAGCACATCAACAAGACCGACTCCGCGATACGTATCACGCATCTACCGACCGGACTGGTAGTCGAGTGCCAGGACGACCGTTCGCAGCACCGCAACCGCGCACAGGCGATGAGTGTGCTGGCGGCACGCCTGAAAGACCGTGAAGTCCAGGCACAGCATGCCACCGAGGCGAGCACGCGCAAGGGTCTGATCGGCAGCGGCGCCCGTTCTGATCGTATTCGCACCTACAACTTTCCCCAGGGCCGCATTACCGACCACCGCATCAACCTCACGCTGCACAAGATCGATGCGATGATGGACGGCGACCTCACCGAACTGTTCGATGCGCTGGCAGCCGAGCATCAGGCCGAATTGCTGGCGACGCTTGCCGGCGAAGGCTGAAGCATGACGCGCGAGGCGGCGACCGTTGCCGGTCTGCTTGACGAGGCGGCTGTCCGTATTGCCGGTGCACTCGGTCTGGAAACGCGGGAAGCGCGACGGGAAGCGCGGGGACTCGCCGCGTTTGCCTGGGGTGTGGCCCCGGCCTGGCTGGTCGCGCACGACACCGATCCGCCGACCCGAACACAAATCACGCAATTCAGCGCCTTGCTGACGCGCCGGATGTCTGGCGAACCGATCGCCTACCTCACCGGCACGCGCGAATTTTACGGTCGCAGCTTTCAGGTATCGTCCGATGTCCTGATTCCGCGCCCCGATACCGAATTGCTGGTGGAACGGGCGCTGGCGTGCATTCCGTCCGATCAGGCTGCCACGTTACTCGATCTCGGCACTGGAAGTGGCTGCATCGCCCTCACTCTGGCGCTGGAACGTCCTGGTGCACGTGTAACCGCCGTGGATCGCTCCGCTGCCGCGCTCACCCTTGCGAGACGCAACGGCAGCATCCTCGACGCAGATGTCGAGTTTCTGTCGAGCGACTGGTTCTCGGAACTAAGCGGACGCCGCTTCGACCTCATTGTCGGCAACCCGCCCTACATCGCCGCCACGGACGCCCATCTGACACGCGGAGACCTGCGATTCGAACCGCCTGGGGCGCTCGTTGCAGGCCCGGACGGCCTGGCCGATCTGCGACACTTGATAGCGGCGGCCCCCGGCTATCTCAAGCCCGGCGGCGCACTGCTGCTCGAACATGGATACGATCAGGCGGATGCCGTCCAGATTCTGTTCGAGGCCGCAGGGTTTTCTCATCCTCAAAGCTGGCCGGACCTGTCGGGCATCCGTCGTGTTAGTGGCGGCAATCTGTCGGAATAATTTACACACTCGCTTGGCCATGACGCGTCCGGCATAGCGGCAAACAGCATAAGGCGGGCCATTCAGGCGGGTTCGATGTATATTGGTGCGATTCTTGCTCTATGTTTTGGACAGAATCCAGAATGATTATCGAGGCCTGACATGTCTGACCAAACACCCGAAACACAAGACACCCCGCCCGAGGCATTACCTAACGGGGAAATCAATCCTTCGCGCCGCAGGCTGGCGGGCGCGGCGCTCGGCGTCTCCGTTATTTTCACGCTGGCCAGCCGTCCCGTGCTGGCGGCCGACCAGTGCATGTCACCTTCAGGCGCGGTTTCGGGGAACCTGAGCCAGCATGGCACCCCCACACTGTGTACTGGCAGGTCGCCCGGTTACTGGAAAAACAAAGGGCAATCCTGGCCGTCGCCTTATCTTCCCGGAAGCTGCAGCGCCGGAAATGGCTGTAACAAGCCCGAGAACTGGACAAGCGGCACCCTGTTCCATCCACTTTTTTCGGGTACCCGGTTCATCGCGGATCTCGATGGCAATCCCGGCACACCCAAGGCTTCGCTTTCCTTGATTGACCGACCCGGACAATTTAGGGGCGCATATCGTGGCGGCACTGTTGAATGCCAAGATGGGGTTAACCCCGATCCTGTCGGAAATGGACGTAATCGGCATCTGGAACGAATGGGCGGGCAAGGGATATTTCGAGCCCACTGCCGGCGTACACTGGAGTTCGGCGCAGATCGTGGCTTATCTCAAGACCACCATGCCCAATTAATCTGAGCCTTTATTCAACACGTTTCCTGACTTAGCTCCCAACCCCGACACGATTGGCACGTTTCCAGATCAAATCCTTTGAGCAGGAAGCTGTCGTATTCGATACGGCATCCGGCGACACCCACTATCTCGCGCCGTTCAATGTGGCGCTGTTTCAACTGATCCAGAGCAATCCGGGCATGACTTTAGACGACATGCATCAGGCCCTGGCCTCGCGGCTCTCTCTTGAACCCGACCCGGATCTCCTTCATCAAATAGATCAGGCACTTGCCAGCCTGCGCCGGATCGGCTTGCTGGAAACACCATGAAACTGCTCCAACTCACCCCGTCCAGCTTGCGGCATCAGCTCGCCGGCGATGGCGTATGGCTGCGTACCGGACCCTTCTCACTCAGGATCCGCTCGCGCCTGCCGCAGGTCGCGGAGGGATTGACAGAGCTTTACGGCCAATTCGAGGTGCGTAACTCGCGCGAGGCTTTTGCGGATTTTCATGTCGAACTGAATCCGCCGTCGCGTCTGCGGCGCTGGTTCCGGCCTCAGGTCGGTTTTTCCTTCGATGGCGCCCAGCCTTTCAAGCCGCTGCCACTGGACCAGGCCTATCCGATGCTGGAATGGGGTTTGAACTGGTGCGTGTCGATGCATGCACACCACTACCTGATCATTCATGCTGCTGTAGTAGAGAAGAATGGTCTGGCAGCCATTCTTCCGGCGCCACCCGGCTCGGGCAAAAGCACCCTGACGGCAGGACTGGTGTTGTCGGGCTGGCGCCTGCTTTCCGACGAACTGACCCTGATTGACCGCAAGACAGGCCTGCTCCATGCCCTGCCGCGTCCCGTCAGCCTGAAAAACCAGTCGATCGATGTCATCCGCCGGTTCAGCCCTGAAACCTTCATCAATCGCGTCTCCCACGATACTTCCAAAGGCTCCGTGGCACACATGCGTCCGCCGCGGGACAGCGTCCTGCGTCAGCACGAACCCGCCCGCCCCGGGTGGGTGATTTTCCCCAAATGGGAAGCCGGTGCCGAAACACAGCTGACCCCTCGCTCGCGTGCGGAGACATTCATGTTCCTGGCCCAGAACGCATTCAACTACAGCCATCTGGGTGCGGACGGCTTTCGCGTCGGCACCACGCTGATCGACCATACGCACTGCTACGATTTCCGCTACAGCGCACTGAACGAGGCAGTCGCCGCCTTCGATCGCCTGGCAGAACGCCGGGCTGCCTGAATTCCATGAAATCCCGGTCTCGCGACTTGCTCAGTTGCACCTTGCGTTCACCCGGTTCCATCATGCGTTTTTCAATGGGCGAATGGGACATGCTGGTGCGGCAGGCGCGCAGAGCGGGCCTGTTGGCACGCGTTCACGACGTGCTGGGCCGCCACAACCTGATCGAGGCCATTCCAGCCGTCGCGCGCTGGCATTTTGATGCGGCAGCGACGCTGGCCGCGAAGCAGCAACTGGCCGTGCGCTGGGAGGTGGAACAGATCCGTGTCGCACTGAAAGCGCTGGCCTTTCCTTTCATCCTGCTGAAAGGCGGCGCCTACGTCATGGCCAATCTGCCTGCGGCAAGTGGACGCCTGTTCAATGACATCGACATCCTGATCCCGCGTGAGCAACTCGCGGCGGCCGAAGCCGCACTCATGCTTGCCGGCTGGCACCCGACCCTGCTGTCGGACTATGACCAGCGCTACTACCGCCGCTGGATGCATGAGATCCCGCCGTTGCAGCATGCCATGCGTGCCACGGTGATCGACGTGCATCACGCGATCCTGCCCGATACCGCTCGCTATCATCCCGATTCTGCCATGCTGCGCCGCCGCGCCGTCGCGGTGGCCGGCATGTCCGGTGTCCATGTGCTGGCAACGGAAGATCGCATCCTGCATTCAGCCACTCACGTATTCCACGATGGCGAGTTGCCGCATGGGTTGCGCGACCTGACCGATCTCGACCTGCTGCTGCGCGATGCCGCCGTCGATCCCGATTTCTGGCCGCGTCTGACCGTGCGCGCCAGCGAGTTGCAGCTGGGCCGTTCGCTGTTCTATGCCCTGCGCTATCTACGCTATTTTCTCGATACGCCGATTCCCGACAGCGCGGTGGCCGCCCTCAAAAGCGACGCGCCGAATCGCTTCACCCTCGCCCTGATGGACCGAATCTTCACACGGGTTCTTGCGCCCGACCATGCAAGCTGCGCCGACCGCCTTACCCCGGCCGCGCGCCAGGCCGCTTTCGTGCGCGCCCACTGGCTGCGCATGCCCGCGCATCTGCTGATCCCGCATCTGTTCCACAAGACCTTCATCAGCCCCTATCAGCAAAACGCGAAACCGGCTTGACGTCGATTACGTCGGGCGTATAATTCCTGACTATTCCAGTCAGGTATTACTCAGGAGCTCTCATGACCCCTCTCGACCGCATCCGTGATCAAGTCACCAACAACACCGTCGTGCTGTACATGAAAGGCACACCCCAGTTTCCGCAGTGCGGCTTCTCGTCGCGCGCGGCACAAGTGCTGCAGGCCTGCGGTCTGAAGGATTTCATGGCAGTAAACGTGCTGGCCGACCCCGAAATCTTTGAAAACCTGAAGGACTACGCCAACTGGCCGACCTTCCCGCAGCTCTACGTCAAGGGCGAACTGATCGGCGGCTCCGACATCATGCTCGAGATGTACCAGAAAGGCGAAATCCAGAAGCTTCTGGAAGAAGCCCAAGCCGCCTGACGCTTTTTGTTGCGGCGGATACCATTCATCGAATATCTGACTATTTCGGCTCTTTCGGCTCGTCCCCTTCGGATGCCGCATCTATCCCCAGTTCGTGGATTTTTCGGGTCAAGGTGTTGCGGCCCCAGCCGAGCAGATGCGCAGCCTCGATACGACGTCCTTCGGTGTGGCGTAGCGCCACACCGATCAGCGTTTTTTCGTAAGCGCGGGTGAGATCATCCAGAATCGCCGCTTCGCCGCGTGCCAGTCGCGCGCCGGCTTCGACGGCCAACGCCTGCAGCCAATCGCCGCCCGTTTGCCCGACCGCATCCTGCATCAGATCGGCTGGCAGATCCCCGGTCTCGACCACCTGTCCAGGCGCCATCACGGTCAGATAATGGCTGACGTTTTCGAGTTGACGCACGTTGCCGCGCCAAGGCAGATGGACCAGCGTCTTCATCGCCGCCTCCGACACATCCTTGGTTTCCATTTCCAGTTCGCGTGCGCTTTTCCGCATGAAATGGCGCATTAGCAAGGGAATGTCCTCACGCCGTTCGCGTAACGCCGGCAGGCGCAGGCGGATCACGTTGAGACGGTGGAACAGGTCTTCGCGAAACAATCCTTCTTGTACCCGCACCTCCAGATCCTGGTGGGTCGCAGCGATCACCCGCACATTGACCTTGATTGGCGTATGGCCGCCGACCCGGTAGAACTGGCCGTCGGCCAGCACGCGCAGCAGGCGGGTCTGCAGCTCGGCCGGCATGTCTCCGATCTCGTCCAGAAACAGCGTGCCGCCGTCGGCCTGCTCGAAGCGGCCACGTCGCTGCGCCGCCGCACCGGTGAAGGCGCCGCGCTCATGGCCGAACAGCTCGGATTCCAGCAGGTCACGGGGAATGGCCGCGGTATTCAGCGCGATGAACGGCCCGCCGGCGCGCAAGCTATGGCGTTGCAGAGCGCGCGCCACCAGCTCTTTGCCACTGCCCGATTCGCCGGTGATCAGCACGGTGGCATGTGATTGCGCCAAGCGCCCAATAGCGCGGAACACTTCCTGCATGGCAGGTGCCTGGCCAAGGATTTCCGGCATCGGCACATCGCTGCTGGCGGGCACGTCGCGGTCGGCGTTTTCCGCCAGTGCACGGCGCACGAGCTCAAGTGCCTGGTCGACGTCGAAAGGCTTGGGCAGGTATTCGAATGCGCCACCCTGGAAGACCGCCACCGCGCTGTCGAGGTCGGAATAGGCCGTCATGATGATGACCGGCACCTTGGGGAGCCGTTCTTTCAGTGTCTGCAGCAGTTCCAGACCGCTGACTCCCGGCATGCGGATGTCGGACAGTACTGCAGCAGGCGTGCTGCGCTCCAGTTCGCGCAGCGCATCATTGGCCGAACTGAAAGTCATGCATGCGATGTCTTCGCGCAGCAGGGCTTTTTCGAGCACCCAGCGGATGGAACGGTCGTCGTCGATGATCCAGACGCAGCTTGATTTCGACATGGTGTTCAGCCAGGCAAGGGAAGAAAAATGGAAAAGACGGTATGGTCAGAACGGCTTTCGCAATCGATGGTGCCGTGGTTCTGCGCGACCAGCGTCTGCGCAACGGCAAGCCCGAGGCCGCTACCGCCTTCGCGCCCGGACACCAGTGGAAAGAAGATCTGCTCGCGTATCGCTTCGGGTATGCCCGGGCCGTTGTCGATGATCTCGACGCGCATGCCGAGCTGATAGCTTCGGCTCTCCAGGGTGATCTGTCGCGCCACCCGTGTCTTGAGAACGATCTCACCCTGGCCATGCCCATGCCCGTTGCCGTGCATTGCCTGCACGGCATTGCGCGCAATATTGAGCGTGGCCTGGATCAGCTGTTCGGCGTCGGCACGAATCTCGGGCAGACTGGTATCGTAGTCGCGCCGCAGCGATATGCTGGGCGTTTCGGCCAGGATCAGACTGCGAACCCGCTCCAGAACTTCATGGATATTCACCGCCCCAAAACGGGGCATGCGATGCGGCGTGAGCAAGCGCTCCATCAGCGATTGCAACCGGTCGGATTCCTTGATGATGACCTGGGTGTATTCGCGCAAGGATTCGCGCGGCAATTCGTGTTCCAGCAGCTGCGCCGCGCCGCGGATGCCGCCGAGCGGGTTCTTGACTTCATGCGCAAGGTTGCGCAGCAGTTCGCGGTTGGCTTCCTGATGCAGACGCGCCTGTTCCAGCCGGGCAATACGCAGATGCGGATCAACTGCGCGCATTTCGATCAGCACAGCGTCCGGTGGGTTGTCCAGCGGCGATACGCTACAACCGAGCCGAATCGGTGGATGACCATTTACGACGACGTCGAGCTCGTATTCGATGACGGTTTCTCGCTGGGCACACGCCGTCTGGACGGCGGCGAGTAATTCGGGGCTGCGCTCGAACACCGACTTGACGTGCCCTCCGATCAGCAGGGCGTCGGATACGCCCAGCAGCGTTTCAGCGGCTGGATTAACGTATGCGATACAACTGTCGGCATCCAGAATCATGGTGCCGGTGGAGAGGTAATCCAGTCCTGAATAATTGGTGGGCGAGAATGACGGCATGCTCATGCACTCAGATGAAGCACTGATTGTGCCAGAGCGTGGTTGTTGAAGCTTTAGCTTCTATACAACCACGGCCTACCTCTTGCAGGCAGACCAAGGTTGCGGACGCATACGCGGCACGCTTGAGTTGCTTTCGCGCTTGCGAGGAACCCGTTTTGTAGAAACCGGGGCTTCTCGACGAATACTGCCTTTACTTCAGATTGGCCAGTTCCCGCTGGATGGCAGTAATGTTCTGCTCGTGCTGCTGCACCGTTGTGCGCCACTTGCTCACGCGGTCAGTATACGTGGCGTCGGTCGCACGCTCTCCCGGCTGCAGACGTTCGCCCAGGGTCATCTGGCGGCGTGATTCATCAGCATTGTGACGTTCGCTGGACAATTCATCCTGCAAAACCTGGCGCCGGACATCGTCGCGCCGCTTCTGAGTGCCCGGATCGATACGCGGGAAATCCGCCGGGCTGGGCGTATAGGATGCCCGCCGCGGCGATTTGGCCCTGGCCGGTAGCGAGGTCGGTGCACCGGGCAGGTCGACGCGCTTGGCGCCTTTCTTGTAGACATCGGTAAAGGTCACCTGGCCGTTTTCATCGACGTACTTGTAGATTTCCGCCTGCGCAGGCGCAGCCAGAATCAGGCACAAGAGGAAAGAAAAGCGGACGATGGGCATAGGGCTGAGTGTAGCGTACCCGTTTGCTAACGGACACTGGCCGCCAATCTTGATCCCGGATGGCCCGGCCTTAAAGATGCACCAAAAAAAGGGTGGCCGAAGCCACCCTGTCATTTGCACACGTCTGTGCTTACAGCGAGTAATACATTGCGAATTCGACCGGATGCGCGGCCATGCGGAACTTGGTGACCTCTTCCATCTTCAGCGTGATGTAGGCGTCGATCATGTCGTTGGTGAACACGCCGCCACGGGTCAGGAATTCGTGGTCCTTGTCGAGCTCTTCCAGCGCCATGTCCAGACTGTGGCAGACCTTTGGCACCCCCGCCTCTTCTTCTGGTGGCAAGTCATACAGATTCTTGTCCGACGGATCGCCCGGGTGGATCTTGTTCTGGATGCCGTCGAGGCCGGCCATCATCAGCGCTGCGAAGCACAGATAAGGGTTGGCCATGGGGTCGGGAAAACGGGTCTCGATGCGGCGGGCTTTTTCGCTGGAGGAAATCGGGATGCGGATCGAGGCCGAGCGGTTGCGCGCCGAGTAGGCCAGCATCACCGGCGCCTCGAAGCCGGGCACCAGACGCTTGTACGAGTTGGTTGACGGGTTGGTAATCGCGTTCAGTGCCTTGGCGTGCTTGATGATGCCACCAATGTAATACAGGCTCAGTTCGGACAGACCGGCGTAGCCGTTGCCGGCGAACAGGTTCTTGCCGTCCTTCCACAACGACATGTGCACGTGCATGCCGGAACCGTTGTCGCCGACGATGGGCTTGGGCATGAAGGTCGCGGTCTTGCCGTAAGCGTGGGCGACGTTGTGCACGATGTACTTGAGTCTCTGCGTCCAGTCGGCGCGCTGGGTCAGCGTGCTGAACTGGGTGCCGATTTCGCACTGGCCGGCGGTGGCCACTTCGTGGTGGAACACTTCGACCGGGACCCCGGCTTCTTCCAGCGCCATCACCATGGCGGCACGGATGTCCTGCAGGCTGTCGACCGGGGGCACCGGGAAGTAACCGCCCTTGATTCCGGGACGGTGGCCGGTGTTACCGCTCTCGAACTTCTCGGCTGACGACCATGACGCTTCCTCGGAATTGATCTTCACGCCGCAGCCCGACAGGTCATCGTGCCAGGTAATGGAATCGAAAATGAAGAATTCGGGTTCGGGGCCGAAGTAAGCGGTATCGGCGATGCCGGTCGACTTCAGATAGGCCTCGGCGCGGCGTGCCACCGAACGCGGGTCGCGCTCGTAACCCTTGCCGTCGGACGGTTCGACCACGTCGCAGGTCAGGATCAGCGTGGGTTCGTCGAAGAAGGGGTCCATGTAGGCCGTCTCGGGATCGGCCTTCAGCAGCATGTCGGACGCCTGGATACCTTTCCAGCCCGCGATCGAGGAGCCGTCGAACGGGTGGCCATCCTCAAACCAGTCCTCGGTCACGAAGCGTGAAGGAATCGAAACGTGCTGCTCCTTGCCACGTGTGTCGGTAAAGCGCAGGTCGATGAACTTGATTTCGTCGTCCTGAATTCTTTTGATCACATCGGACACGGTCATGCTGAATCTCCTCAAACTGAAATGGGTTGAATTTACGACGTCGCACGTTACACCAGGTGCACCTCGTCACGTCATATACGGACTGATAGCAGCAACCGTGCCACGCAAAAAAATGGGCGCAGAGCATTGTGCCACAAGGCTTATGAGCCGGGATAAAGAAGAACAAGCCTTTACCAATGCATCATAAACAGGCATTCACCGATGCATGTGCACCATATTGGTGCAGATTGCATCGGACAGTGCGTTTCATATACTGAACGGTCAGGTAAAGGAATCCGTCATGGGACGCATCACCGAGTTGCTCGATACCGCGCACCATCGCAGCCAATCGAATGCTTGGCCATTTGCTGGCGCGCTGTTGCCGCACGAAGCCGACGAATTACTGCAGATCGCGCCCGGAGCCCGTCTGATCGATATACGTTCGTATGCAGAACTCGAACTCAATGGCGTCATTCCCGGGGCGCTGCATGTCGAGTGGCAATCCTGGCCCGGCTGGGTTCCCAATCCCCACTTTCTGACTCAACTGGCCCAAGCCACCGATCCGGAGTCCCTGCTGTTTTTCATCGATCGCAGCGGCGAACGTTCGCATCGCGCTGCGGCCGCCTGTACCGACGCCGGACGCGGCAGTTGTTACAACGTACTGGAAGGCCTGGAAGGCGAACTCAACAAAGCCACCGGCCATCGCAACGAGCTCAATGGCTGGAAGCAACGCGGCCTGCCCTGGACCCAAAGCTGATACCGCCGTCCGTGCAAAAACGCCGGGCGGCCGGTTGAGCGGATAAGATATGCCGCCATGACCGACCGTTACGCCGTATTCGGGCACCCGATCGCCCACTCCAAATCACCGCAGATTCATGCCGCGTTTGCCCGCCAGAGCGGCCAGGACATGCACTACGAAGCCATCCTCGCACCGCTCGACGACTTCGCGGGTAGCATCGCCGAGTTCATCGCGGCCGGCGGACGCGGTGCCAACGTCACCGTGCCGTTCAAGGAAGAAGCCTTCAGGCTCGTCAATCGCCTGAGTGCGCGCGCGCAGCATGCCGGCGCGGTGAACACGCTGACGTTTGATTCTGGAAACATCGCCGGCGATAACACCGATGGCGCCGGCCTCGTTGCCGATCTCACGCGCAACCTGAACTGCGTACTTGCTGGCAAACGCATCCTGCTGCTCGGCGCAGGCGGCGCGGCACGTGGCGTGATCGAGCCGCTGCTTGACCAGCAACCGGCGGAACTCGTTATCGCGAACCGCACGGTCAGCCGCGCACAAGAACTCGTCGAGCTGTTCGCCCACGGCATCCGCGCATGCAGCTTCGACGCGGCCGACACCCCCTTCGATATCATCATCAACGCCACCGCCGCCAGCCTCGCCGGCGATCTGCCGCCGCTGTCGCCGCGCGTGTTTACCCAGGACACGCTGGCCTACGACATGATGTATGGGCGCGACACGCCGTTCCTCGACTTCGCCCGCACGCATGAGGCGCGCACCGCCGACGGTCTCGGCATGCTGGTGGAGCAGGCGGCCGAAGCATTTTATCTGTGGCGTGGCGTGCGCCCCGATACCGCACCCGTCATCACGAGCCTGCGCGCATGATACGAGTCGTTTTGCGCTGGCTCGGCAAAGCGATCGCCACCGCAGTCGTTCTGGTTCTGCTGTATCAGCTCTGGCTGTTTGCGCATGTGCTGTGGTGGATCGATCACAACCCCGCCTCCACTTCCTTCATGAAAGCCGGTCTCACACGCCAGCAGGAGAAAAATCCCGACGCTGAGTTGCGCCACAAGTGGGTGCCCTACGACCGCATCTCCATCCACCTGAAGCGCGCCATCGTCGCTGCCGAAGACGCCAAGTTTCTCGAACACGACGGATTCGACGTAGAAGGCATTCAGATTGCGGTGGAAAAGAATCTGAAGAAAGGCCGCCTTGTTGCCGGTGGTTCCACCATCAGCCAGCAACTCGCCAAAAATCTGTTCCTCTCAGGTGAGCGCAGCTTCATCCGCAAAGGCCAGGAAGCCGTCATCACGCTCATGATCGAAGCCACCTGGAGCAAACGTCGCATTCTCGAGGTGTATCTCAACGTCATCGAATGGGGCAACGGCATCTACGGTGCCGAAGCCGCCGCCCACCGCTACTACAAAACCTCCGCCGCCAACCTTGGCCGTGACCAGGCTGCCCACCTGGCTGCCATGGTGACCAACCCGCGCTGGTACGAAAATCATCGCGGCTCGCGCGCGTATCAGCGGCGGGTTGCGGTGATCAGCCGGTACATGGGGAGTGCGCAGGTGCCGCGCTGATCGCTTAGGAAATCATCTTATTTATTCTGAAACTCGTAGTCCAACTAGTCGCTGGGCAACGTAAATACGCCCTGCCCGCAAGAAATGTCATTCGCTGCCCTCACCTCATACCACGTTACAATCGCGGGGCTTTTTGCCTATACCGCCCATGACCGACGCCTCCGAAAACCAGCCACAGGACAACCTCGAAACCAGCCTTGCACAGGTGCAGAGCCTGCTCGCCAAGATGCGGCTGGTGGAGGAATTCGTCCTCAGGCAGGGCGGGAAGCGGGAAGACCTGGCCAACGATCGGGAGCACGCAGACTACCTGACTGAGTTGCAGGCGCGGCTGGAAGACCTGCACCCGGCCGACATTGCCTACATCCTGGAGGCCCTGCCACAGGACGAACGACGGCTGGTGTGGAACCTGGTCGATGCGGAGCACAACGGCGAGATTCTGCTGGAGGTGTCGGACTCGGTTCGCGAAACGCTGATCGAGAACATGGACAAGGCGGAGCTGCTGGCCGCCGCCGAATCGCTCGACACCGACGAGATCGCCGACATCGCATCCGATCTGCCGCGCGATGTGATCCAGGAACTGCTGACGTCGCTGGATGCGCAGAAGCGCGCGCACTTGCAATCTGCGCTGGCCTATCCGGAGGACACGGTGGGCGCGCTGATGGACTTCGAGATGGTGACGATCCGCGCCGACGTGACGCTGGAAGTCGCGCTGCGCTACCTGCGTCGCCTGAGCGAATTGCCCGACCAATTGGATAAGTTGTTCGTGGTCGACCGCGACGACGCGATCATCGGCGTGCTGCCGTTGAAGCGTCTACTCACCACCGACCCCGAGGCTTCGGTGGCGGCGGTGATGGTCGAAGACTTCGTCAAGTTTCATCCCGAGGACGCAGCGGACGAGGCATCGCAGGCGTTCGAACGCTATGACCTGGTGATGGCGCCGGTGGTGGATGCGCAGGGGCGGCTGATGGGTCGCCTCACCGTCGACGCGGTGGTGGACTACATCCGTGAATCGACCGGTGCCGACATGCTGTCGATGGCCGGCCTGAAGGAAGAGGAAGACCTGTTCTCCTCCGTCTGGCGTTCGGCGAAAAACCGCTGGATGTGGTTGGCTGTCAACCTCACGACCGCCTTCATTGCGTCGCGCGTGATCAATGCATTTGCAGACTCGATCGAAAAGCTCGCTGTCCTGGCGGCGCTGATGCCGATCATCGCCGGTGTCAGCGGCAACACGGGTAACCAGACTATCGCACTGATCGTGCGCGGCCTGGCGCTGGGGCAGATCACTCAGGCCAACGCGCGGCGTCTGGTTATCAAAGAGCTCGGCGTCGCGCTGTTCAACGGTCTGGTATGGGGTTCGGTGGTCGGCATCATCGCCTGGTTGTTGTACGACAGGCCCGCGCTGGGGGGCGTGATGGCATTGTCGATGCTGCTGAACCTTCTGGTGGCGTCATTGGCAGGCATCTTCATTCCGATGCTGCTTGAGCGCATGAACCGCGACCCGGCGATCGGCTCATCGGTGATGCTCACCTTCATCACCGACAGCATGGGCTTTTTCATCTTTCTCGGCCTGGCTACGGTTCTGCTGCTATGAAGCCCGCCCATCCCACCCCTGCGAAGCACGACAGTCGCGCTTTATATCGTCGTCTGCTCGGTTATGTAAAGCCGTATTGGCGCATGTTCGCGCTGTCCCTCGTCGCACTGATCCTCACCGCGGCCACCGAGCCTGCGCTGCCCGCCTTGTTCAAGCCACTGCTGGACAAGGGCTTCGTCGCCCAGGATCAGGATTTCATCCGCTGGATTCCAGTCCTGCTGCTGGCGCTGTTTCTGGTACGTGGCATTACCAGCTTTGTCAGTACCTATTGCATGGCCTGGGTCGGCAGCCGGTTGGTGATGGACCTGCGCGCTACCATGTTCGACAAACTGATGACGTTGCCAACACGCTACTTCGATCAGAACCCGAGCGGTCAGTTGATTGCACATCTGGCTTTTAATGTCACTCAGGTCACGCAGTCCGCCACCAGTTCGCTCACCACGCTGGTGCGCGACACGGTGACGGTGCTAGGACTGCTGGGTTACCTGCTGTGGCTGAACTGGCAGCTGACGCTGATCGTGCTCGCGCTGGTGCCGCTCACGTTGTGGATTGTGCGCCTCGCGAGCAAAAGATTGCGCGGGCTGTCGCGCAAGGCGCAACAGAATATCGGCGACCTCACTCAGGTGGTGGATGAAGCCGTGGGAGGACACCGCGTCGTCAAACTGTTTGGCGGCGAAGAATACGAGCAGACGCGTTTCCGCCACGCCGCCAATCTGGCCCGACTGTTCGAGATGAAGCGCGTCGCTGCCAACGCGGTGTACGAGCCCGTCATCCAGTTGATCGCCGCAATCGCGCTCGCCATCATCATCTATATCGCCGCTGGCCAGGCGAGCGAGAACACCACCACGGTCGGCGGCTTCGTGGCTTTCTTCATCGCCATGCTGCTGCTGTTCGCACCGCTTAAACGACTCACGTCAGTGAACGACCAGTTGCAGCGCGGACTGGCCGCCGCCGAGACCATCTTCACGATGCTCGACGAAGACGCCGAGCGCGACAGCGGAACACGCCCACTCGAACGCATCGAGGGCCGATTGGCGCTCCGTAACGTGACGCTGACCTATCCTGGCAAGACCGTGCCGGCACTGGTCGGCATCACCCTCGACATCGCTCCCGGCGAGACGGTAGCGCTGGTCGGCGCCTCGGGCTCGGGCAAGACCACGCTGGCCAATATGGTGCCGCGCTTCTACGACCCCGATGCCGGCGCCATCACCCTCGACGGCCACGACATCCGCGACATTCCACTTGGCAATCTGCGCAGCCACATCGCACTGGTGTCGCAGGATGTCACTTTGTTCAACGACACGCTGGCGCACAACATCGCCTACGGACACAAGCGCGACGCCACGGACGACCAGATCCGCGCCGCCTGCATCGCAGCGCACGCCTGGGAATTCATCCAAGCCATGCCAGACGGTCTCGACACGCTGATTGGCGAGAACGGCATGCGGTTGTCCGGCGGCCAGCGCCAAAGAATTGCAATAGCACGCGCCATCCTGAAGAACGCACCGCTGCTGATCCTCGACGAGGCCACGTCCGCACTCGACAACGAATCCGAACGCCACGTACAGGCCGCGCTCGAGACGCTGATGGCAAACCGCACCACGCTGGTCATTGCGCATCGCCTGTCCACCATCGAACGCGCCGACCGGATTGTGGTGCTGGAAGGCGGTCGCATCGTCGAAATCGGCAGCCACGCCGACCTGATCGCCCGCCAGGGCCGCTACGCGCAGTTACATTCGCTGCAGTTTTCCGCATGAGCCACGACCGTTCATCCGGCTGGGTCAAGCCTTCCCGCTCGCTGCTCACCGCCGCTGGGCGTGCCATCGGCGACTTCCGCATGATCCGCGAAGGCGACCGCATCCTGCTCGGCCTGTCAGGTGGCAAGGATTCGCTGTCGTTACTCCATACGCTGCGGCATCTGCAACAGAAGGCACCGGTGAAGTTCGATCTGCTGGCCTGCACGGTCGATCCGCAGTCCGACCAATACGATCCTTCGCCACTGACACCTTATATGGCCGAGCTCGGTGTACCCTACTTTCTCGAATCGCAGCCCATCCTGGAGGAGGCGCAAAAGACGCTGACCAAGGACAGCGATTCCTACTGCGCGTACTGTTCAAGAATGCGGCGCGGCATCCTCTATCGCGTCGCGCGCGAGCAGCACTGCAACGTCGTCGCGCTCGCGCAGCATCTGGACGATCTGGCCGAAACGCTGATGATGTCGATGCTGTTCGGCGGCAAACTGCGGACCATGTCGCCGCATTACCTGAACGACGCCGGGGATCTGCGCATCATCCGCCCCTTCGCCTACGCGCGCGAGCGCCAGACCCGCGCATTTGCTGCCGATTCCGGATTGCCGGTGATCTTTGAAAACTGCCCGGCGTGCTTTGCCAAGCCGCAACAACGCTATGCGATGAAACAGATGCTGGCCGAGCAGGAGAAAGTGCATCCACGCATCTTCAACAGTCTGCTGACCGCGATGCGGCCGTTGATGGGAGAGCCGCCTCAACCATAATCAGATTTTCAACCAGGGGAGAGAAAAAGTGGAATGGTTCATCAAAGTCATCAAGAACTTTTCGTTCAGCGGCCGCGCCCGGCGCAAGGAATACTGGTTCTTTTTGCTATTCGTCATCGTCATTGTCTTCGTTCTCGGCTTACTGGATTCCATCATTGGCACTTATTCAAAAGAAACCGAGCTGGGGCTTTTCAGCGGAATTTTCATGTTGGGTATTCTGATCCAGAGCATCGCCGTGGGTGTGCGCAGACTGCACGACACAGGCCGAAGCGGCTGGTGGCTTCTGATCAACTTCGTTCCTCTCGTCGGATGGATTATTTTGCTGGTCTTGATGCTTCTGGCTGGACAGCAAGGCACGAACGAGTACGGTCCTGATCCCAGGCAGACCAGCTGATGGCCGTGACTCGCACATTTTCACTGCCCGTTGTTTCCCCGTAAAATAAATTCTTTGTTTTACCTGACATTTCCCTTAAAGAGACCAAGGTCATGACCGCTTCCTTCATCCCCCCCAAGCGCATTCTCATGGGCCCCGGCCCGTCCGACGTGCCTCAGCGCATCCTCGACGCGATGGCACGTCCGACCATCGGCCATCTCGATCCGGCCTTTGTCGATTTGATGGAACAGATCAAGTCGATGTTGCGGATGGCGTTCCAGACCGACAACGCGCTGACCTTTCCGGTGTCGGCGCCCGGATCGGCAGGGATGGAAATGTGCTTCGTCAATCTGGTGGAGCCGGGCGACAAGGTGATCGTGTGTCGTAATGGCGTGTTCGGCGGGCGCATGCTGGAAAACGTCAAACGCACCGGCGGCGTACCGGTGATCGTCGACGATGCCTGGGGCAAGCCGGTCGACCCGCAGAAGGTGCGCGATGCTTTCAAGGCGAATCCTGATGCCAAAGTGCTCGCCTTCGTGCATGCCGAGACATCCACCGGTGCGCAGTCCGATGCCGAAACTCTGGCGAAGATCGCGCAGGAGTTCGGTGCATTGACCATCATGGACTGTGTCACCAGCCTCGGTGGCACGCCGGTATCTCTGGATAAATGGGGCATCGACGCGACCTATTCAGGCAGCCAGAAATGCCTGTCGTGCACGCCTGGGCTGTC
>CAJDVN010000004.1_pt2 | contig 34746 bp, 24 predicted proteins | sample 7391301 | NCBI WGS metagenome assembly CAJDVN01 (sample SAMEA7055705, study PRJEB34461) | soil metagenome | biome: terrestrial ecosystem; feature: Peninsula; material: soil | place: Antarctica | collected 2016 | reverse complement strand
GCGGCGATGCGCTTGCCACGCTGTTCCATCTGGTCGGCGCTGAACAATTCCGAGCGTAGCGGCGGTTCATCGAAGGACTGCTTGACGGGAATGCGGCTGCCGTACAGGTTCACGCCCAATTGACGAAAATACCTCAAGAAACGACTGTCGCTGGTTTTCATCTGGAGAGGCTTTCCCTTACCGAGTGGTCGATTGCTGGATGCGCTGTGTAGTTGCCGACTTGACGGCACGCCGCTGCCAAGTCACATCGCCTCCCAGGCTGCGGCGCGAGCACGCATATCCCGGAGTAGGCGAGCTCGCGGATCGATTTGTTGGTCGGATGGGTCAGGAAGATTCACCCGCCTGTATCAGCATAGTGCAACGCCCATGAATTCCTTGTAGGAGAGCGCCGTGGCGTAACGGGTGTCGCAGCCGATGGTCATGCGGAGAAGTGCCCGGGCAAACCGACATGGATTGCCGGATGGCGAGGGCATGGGGGGCAGCTTGCCGGAAACTCCGATGGGATTGCCGGCGGATTTGATCGTTTGCGGGAGTCAAAGACTCCACGGCTTGGCCAGGTTCCAGCCAATGCCGCGGCAGTAGGTGCACGGCGTGGCATTCCGTTTCCCGGTGCCGTTGCAACTCGTGCATATTTTCCAGCAGGCATCGCGCATGGCGACCGCAACGATGCCGCTGCAGCGCGCGCCGCGGCGGATACGGATGCAGCGCTGGCTGACGGCTTCCTTGCGGTAGGTAATGGCGCCACAGGCCTTGCAGACACCGAGAGGATGCGGCTTGACTGCGTCGCTTACGGGCAAGGCGGACGAACCGGCTTCATGCATTCAGATCGGATCCTGTATCAGTTGAATTTCCTGGGCGCACTCGGTCGCGGGCCCTGGTTGTCCTTGTGGCGGAAATTAATACGGCCCTTGGTGAGGTCGTAGGGCGACATTTCGATGGTGACCTTGTCGCCAGCCAGGATACGAATACGGTGCTTGCGCATTTTTCCGGAGGCGTAGGCGGTAATTTCGAAACCGTTGTCGAGGGTGACACGAAAGCGGGTTTGCGGCAGCACTTCGTTGACGACGCCCTCCATTTCTACAAGTTCTTCTTTTGCCATGGGAATTCCTCATGATGACCGGGGCACGATGAAACCGTGCGCTGGTGTGGGTGAATAGGCGAAAGATCACAGTAGGGACTGCGGCAGCCGCACTCGAGAGTGCAAAATGATGCCAATGAGGAAAGCCGACAGAGTGCCGCAAGGGGCAGGATGAGACTGACCAAAAGACCAATTCGTCTGGTTAGTATGCGGGGCGGGGCCGGTCTTGGCAAGGCACGCGGCCTGTCTCCCCGGCTGGACTGGGCTTACAGACGTGTAGCTGGTGTGCGACAGCCGGAAAACCCGCGGTTTAGTCCTGTTCGGCTGCGGGAGCTTGAATCGGGGATTCGAGATAGAGCGTGCGGGCGGGAATGGCAATCTTCGCGCCGTGGCCCTCAATGATGGCGGCGATCTTCAGCAGCACGTCCTGCTTGGCTTGATGGAACTGCACCCATACGATACGACGGTTTTGGTGAAAGTGTAGATAAGCACGTCCAGTGATGATGCGGCGAGCTGATTGAAGTTGACGATCAGCGTGGCATTAAGATCGATCTCGGCGTGGGACTGCAGCATGGCCTTCATATCGGCGACGATGCCCACCATCTTGTCAAGGTCGGTCTAGCGTATGCCTATGGTTTCCTTGATGCGCCGGTTGGTCATGCGGGTGGGGTTTTCCATCACGATGGTGGTGAACAGCGCGTTGGGCACGACGAAGCAGATAGTAGGCGCCGATGTTGGAGCCGGATGACGACACCGATGACCGTCAGCACCTGTTGAAGTCAGGAAGCCGCAAGGAAGGAGAAGTCGAGTCGCTGTAGCAGATCGTTCATGTCAGGATGTGGTGCGATTGGATGAGCGCGTCGAAGCGCAGGCGTCTGAAGGAATTTTAAGTTGAAAGGCGCGAATGTTTGCGCGCGCCGGCTCGGATCATGTGCCAGCTTAGGCTGAAGGGTATGGTCTTCGGGCTGCTACCGCAGTTTGTGAATAGCCTGTGGTGAAGGGCTCCATGCCGCAATCGGCGTGCTGGATGACGAACCGGTCGTGGATAGAAGAGCAGTATTTCATACCATAGCCGTCACATTATTGGCGGTACGTATGACGGCATGCATTAGTATGATGACAATCTTGCCACTACCCGAATGCCGTCATGGCCCGCTTAGCTACACCGCTCACCGACCGCCAGATTCGCCAGACCCCTCCCGCCGCCAAACCGCTCAAGCTGGCAGACGGCGGCGGCATGTATTTGCTGCTGAATCCGGATGACTCGCGTTACTGGCGGCTGGATTATCGCTTCGGCGGCAAACGCAAGACCCTGGCTCTGGGGGTGTATCCGGAGGTAACGCTGGGTGAGGCCAGAAAGCGCCGCTATGCTGCCCGGGCGTTGCTGGCGGAAGGTCGCGATCCCGCCGCCGAGCGGAAGGCGGGCAAGGCCGGCAAACCGCTTTCCGGCGGCAGTGAGCAGGCTTATGCGCTGGCGCTCCTCGGAGAGGGCGTGTGGGACTGGGATCTTCGTAGCGGGCGGGTGCGGCACAACCCGCGATGGGCGCATCTGATGGGTCTGGACGTGCAGCAGCCGGAGCATACCTGGCAGGAAGCCATTGCCTGCCTGCAGGATCAGGACCAACAGGCTGGCGTAATGACGGCAATCCAGGCTTGCCTCGACGGCAAGGCGGTGTTCGATCGCGAATATCGCATTCGGCATGCCGATGGCAGCTCGATGTGGCTGCACAACCGGGGCGAAGTCGTGAAGCGCGACGCCAAAGGCAAGCCTCTGCGCATGGTGGGCAGCTTGCGCGAAGTGACCGAACAGCGACACGAAGCGCTGGTCATGCGGCAGCACAATCTGCTGCTGCAGATTATTGCGGCGGTGAACGAAATGCTGATGGCGGAGCGGCCCGAGCAAGAGCTGATGATGCGCATCTGCCAGGAACTGGTGCGGGACGATCTGTTCCGCATGGCCTGGGTTGGTTTGGTGAACAAGGATGGCGTCACGGTCGACTCGGTGGCGGAGGCGGGTTTCGAGAAGACCTACCTGCAAAAGTTGGAAATCCGCTGTGATGACACGCCCCAGGGCCAGGGACCCACCGGGACCGCCATACGCCTGGGCATCACGACGCTCAACGATGCTACCGAGACCAATCAGCAGTTTGCGCCGTGGCGGGAACGGGCACTCGCCCACGGCTATCGCTCGTCGGCGGCGACACCCCTGCGGGTGCATGGGCAGGTCATCGGCGCACTCATGGTGTACAGCGACGAACCGCATTCGTTCAGCCCGGAAAAAGTGATCCTGCTGGAAAAGCTGGCTGCCGATCTCGGCGTGGCCATGGGCCGTCGTGCCGCCCTGGCCACGTTGCGCGAGAGTGAGGAACGTTTTCGCCTGTTGCTGGACACCTCTCCTGAAGCCATTTTTGGCGTCGACACGCAGGGCATCTGCACTTTCGTGAATCCGGCTTGCCTTGCCATGCTGGGTTATAACGAGGAGGAAATGCTCGGCAAGGGTGTCCATGCCCTGATCCACCATACCCATTCGGATGGCCGCCCGTATCCCAGGGAACAGTGCCACATCCGTATGTCCACCGTGGAAGGCAAACCTGCCCATCGGGACAGCGAGGTGCACTGGCGCAAGGACGGCACCAGCTTTCCGATCGAATACTGGTCCCACCCCATGTATCGCAACGACCAACTGGTGGGGACGGTGGTCAATTTCATCGACATCAGCGAACGCAAGCGGATGGAGCAGGCGTTGCGCGAGAGCGAAGAGCGCTATCGGCTGATTTCCCGCGTGTCGACCGATCTGCTGTATTCGTGTACACAGACGGCGGACGGAGAGTTGACCGTCGATTGGGCGACGTCTTCGGCAGACCAGGTCTTCGGTTATTCGCTGGATGAAATCATGGCGCAACGCAACTGGCGTGCTTTTGTTCACGAGGATGATCAGCCAGAATTCGATCGCAATATCGCCTTCCTGACGCCAGGACAGAACAGTGAATGCGAGCTGCGAATCCTCGCAAAAGAGGGGGCTGTCCATTACATCCGCGCGTATACGTTGGCCATGGAGCCGGGGGCGGGTGAACGTGGTGGAAACCGTCTCTATGGGGCCTGCCAGGACATCACCGAACGCAGACACGCAGAGGCACGCATCGAATTTCTTGCCCATCACGATGTCCTCACCGGCTTGCCCAACCGCGTGCTGCTGCGTGACCGTTTCGAGCAGGTACTGGCGAGGACGCAACGGTCGCAGAGCCTGGTGGCGCTGCTGTTCCTCGATCTCGACAATTTCAAGCGGGTGAACGACACCCTGGGGCACGTCGCAGGGGACCAGCTTCTGCTGGAGGTCGTCAAGCGGCTGACGCACTGCACGCGCGACAGTGACACCATCAGCCGCCAGGGCGGCGACGAATTCATCTTGTTGCTCAATGAAATTCCGGACATCGAAACGGTGGAACGCATCGCCGCGGATATTCTCAGGCTGCTGGCCGAGCCGGTGGAGATCAACGGCCATGCGATAAACGCATCCTGCAGTATTGGTGTCGCCGTGTACCCGCAGGATGGCAGCGACTTTGACGGTCTGTTACAGAAGGCCGACACCGCCATGTACAACGCCAAGGACGCGGGACGCGATACCTACCGCTTCTTCGACGACGGCATGAACCGGCAGGCCAGCGAGCATCTGCTGTTGCAGAATCGTCTGCACCAGGCGCTCAATCGGGCTGAGCTGCAATTGCATTACCAGCCTCAGATGGATACCGACAGCGGCAAGGTGACCGGCGTGGAAGCGCTGCTGCGCTGGTACAACCCGGAACTCGGCGACGTATCGCCGGCCCGCTTCATTCCGGTGGCCGAAGACAGCGGCCTGATCGTACCCATCGGCGCCTGGGTCATCGAACAGGCCTGCCGGCAGGCCCAGCTATGGCGGCAGGCAGGATTGCCGGATATCACCATGTCGGTCAATCTGTCGGCCCTGCAGTTTCGCCGGGCGGGACTGATCGAGACCGTGGCGGGTGCGCTGTCGCGCAGCGCCCTGCCGCCGCATCTGCTGGAACTCGAATTGACCGAGTCCATCCTGCTGCAGGATGTGGAGAACACACTGGATACAGTCCGGCAACTAAAAGCCCTCGGCGTCCGGCTTGCGATCGATGACTTCGGCACCGGCTATTCCTCGCTCAGCTACCTCAAGCGTTTTGCCGTCGACCGGCTCAAGATCGACCAGTCCTTCGTGCGCGACATCCACACCGATCCGGACGATGCCGCCATCGTCAGTGCCATTATCCAGCTGGCGCACAGCCTGCGGCTGGGCATCATCGCCGAGGGTGTGGAAACCGCGGAGCAACTGGCATTTCTGCGCGAGGCCGGATGCAGCAAGGTGCAGGGTTATCTGTTCAGCCGGCCGCTGGCACCGGCGGCGGCGGAAGCGTTTATTCGCCTGTCCTGATTTCCTTCGCGTTCATTTCCCTTCACGTCAGAGGCAGCCGGTTCTATGCTGAGCATAATGTTGAATGCATGCGAGTCCTGTCATGAGTCACAAACACGAGAGTCTGCTGGAGACGATTTTCGACGGGCCAGTCAGCGGCAACGTCCACTGGCGCGAGGTGGAAGCCATGCTGGTGCATCTGGGTGCGCAGGTGGAACCGCATCATGGCGCGAGTGTTCGCGTGGAGCTGAACGGCGTGGAAGGCTTTCTGCATCGCCCACACAACAGTCCTACCTGCACCAAACAGGAATTGCGGCATGTGCGCGATTATCTGGCGTCGGCGGGCGTGAGCCTGCCACAGGGCAAGGCATGAGCACTGCCCTGCACAAAGGATTGGCATCCGCACTGCTGGCCGTCTCTCTCGGCCTGATGCCGATCGCCGCACCGGCCCAGCAGGACAACACCGTCAGCGGCGACAAGGCTACCGACATGGTGGTGGACGTGATCGTAATGCGGCCGCTCGGCCTGGTGGCGACGGTGATGGGCACGGTGCTGACGGTGGTGGCCCTGCCGTTCACGATTCCCAGCGGCAGCGTGGAAAGTTCGGCACGGGAACTGATCCTGCGACCGGCGGACTATACGTTCAGGCGGCCGCTCGGCGATTTTGGAGAACGCGACGAGGACGGCCGTTAGGTCACCTCCAGTGAGCCCCGCAGGTGGGGCGAATCTGTATGTGTATCCGTGCCTGCGACTGGCCGTACCAATCTTCCCTTGGTGGCAGATCAACATCGCAAATAATGAATGACTATGTTTGTATAAATATGGCTTATGTCTATAGTTTTCCTATGCGTGTCTGATTCATGCCAAGGGAGGACTGAGATGCAAGTGACCCGGAGACAGTTTTTCAGAATATGCGCAGTGGGGGTTGGCAGTTCCAGCCTCGCGGCGCTGGGATTTGCACCCGGCGAGGCGTTGGCGGAGGTACGAGCGTTCAAGCTCGCACGCACAACCGAAACCCGCAACACCTGCCCCTACTGCTCGGTGGGCTGCGGCCTCCTGATGTACAGCCTGGGCGACAACGCCGGTAACACGCCAGGCAAGATCATTCATATCGAGGGTGACCCCGACCATCCGGTCAACCGTGGCACCCTTTGTCCCAAAGGCGCCGGTCTGCTCGATTTCGTGAACAGCCCCCACCGCCTGCAGTATCCGCAATACCGGGCACCGGGCAGCAAGGAATGGACGCGCATGTCGTGGGACGATGCGTTCACCCGCATCGCCCGATTGATGAAGGACGACCGCGACAAGAACTTCATTGCGAAGAACGACAAGGGCGAAACGGTGAACCGCTGGCTTTCCACCGGGTTCCTCGCCGCGTCCGCCTCCAGCAACGAAACCGGCTACCTGACGCATAAGGTCATCCGTAACCTGGGAATACTGGGATTCGACAATCAGGCGCGTGTCTGACACGGCCCGACGGTGGCAAGTCTTGCCCCGACGTTTGGCCGAGGAGCGATGACCAACCATTGGGTTGACATCAAAAACACGGACCTGGTTTTGATCATGGGCGGCAACGCCGCCGAGGCGCATCCCTGCGGTTTCAAGTGGGTGACCGAGGCGAAGGCGCACCGCAAGGCGCGCCTGATCGTGGTCGATCCGCGCTTCACCCGCTCGGCTGCGATGTCCGATTTCTATGCACCGATTCGTGCCGGTTCCGACATTGCCTTTCTCGGTGGGGTCATCAACTACTTGCTCAGCAACGACAAGATTCATCACGAATACGTGAAGAACTACACCGACTTCAGCTTCCTGGTGAAAGACGAGTTTGCCTTCGCTAACGGCCTGTTCACGGGTTACGACGCGGAGAATCGCAAGTACGACAAATCCTCCTGGGGCTATCAGATCGGCGACGATGGCTACGTCAAGGTCGATCCCACGCTGCAAAACCCGCGCTGTGTCTACCAGTTAATGAAGGCGCATTACAGTCGCTACACACCGGAAATGGTCTCCACCATCTGCGGCACGCCGACGGAGGCCTTCCTCAAGGTGTGCGAATCGATCGCTGGAACTGCGGCGCCCGACAAGACCATGACCATCATGTACGCGCTGGGCTGGACCCAGCACTCGGTTGGATCGCAGATGATCCGCACCGGCGCGATGGTGCAGTTGCTCCTGGGTAACATTGGCGTGGCAGGCGGCGGCATGAACGCGCTGCGCGGGCACTCCAACATTCAGGGATTGACCGATCTGGGGCTGCTATCCGACCTGCTTCCGGGGTATCTGACGCTGCCGAACGACGGCGAGCAGGACTACGCCGCCTATGTCGGCAAGCGCACCCTCAAGCCCTTGCGTCCGGGACAGCTTTCCTACTGGCAGAACTATCCCCGATTCCATGTCAGTCTGATGAAGGCCTGGTTCGGCGATGCCGTGACTGCGGAAAACAACTGGGGCTACGACTGGCTGCCCAAGCTCGACAAGGGCTACGATCTCATGCAGGTGTTCGAGGACATGGGGCAGGGTAAGGTCAACGGTTATTTCTGCCAGGGCTTCAACCCGCTCGGCTCTGCGCCATGCAAGGTCAAGGTGGCGGATTCGCTGTCCAAGCTCAAGTTCCTGGTCGTCATCGATCCGCTGTCAACCGAGACCTCGGAATTCTGGCAAAACCATGGCGAGTACAACGACGTCGATCCAACCAAGATCCAGACCGAGGTGTTCCGCTTGCCGTCGACCTGCTTTGCCGAGGAGAACGGCAGCCTGGTCAACTCCGGGCGCTGGCTGCAATGGCACTGGAAAGCCGCCGAGCCACCCGATGAGGCCCGAACGGACCAGGAGATCATGGCGGGGCTCTTCCTCAGGATTCGCGCGCTGTACGAGAAGGAGGGCGGTGCCTTCCCCGACCCCATTCTCAATGTGGCGTGGAACTACAAGATACCGTCGTTTCCCTCGCCGGAAGAAATAGCGAAGGAGTTCTCGGGCAAGGCACTGAAGGATCTGACCGATCCCAAGGATCCGGGCAAGGTACTGATCAAGGCCGGCGAGCAGTTGAGCAGCTTTGCCGAACTGCGCGATGACGGCTCGACCTCGTGTGGCTGCTGGCTTTTTGCCGGCGCCTGGAGTGAGAAAGGCAACCTGATGGCGCGGCGCGACAATGCCGATCCCTTCGGCATCGGCCAGACGCTGAACTGGGCGTATTCCTGGCCGGCCAACCGTCGCATCATGTACAACCGCGCATCGTGTGACCCGAGCGGCAAACCCTACGATCCGACGCGGGCGATCATTTCCTGGGACGCGGCAGCCGGCAAGTGGGGGGGCGCGGACGTGCCGGACTTCAAGATCGATTCGGCACCGGACGCAGGGATGAATCCTTTCATCATGAACCCCGAAGGTGTGGCACGTTTCTTCGCGATCGACAAGATGGCGGAAGGACCCTTCCCCGAGCACTACGAACCCTTCGAGACACCGCTTGCGGCCAATCCACTGTTTCCCAAAAACCCGGAGGTGCGCTCCAACCCGGCGTCGCGCGTGTTCAAGGACATCTGGCCGACGCTCGGCAAGCCCGATGCGTTTCCGTACGTCTGCACGACCTATCGGCTCACCGAGCATTTCCATTTCTGGACGCAGCACGTCCGTCTGGACGCCATCCTGCAGCCGGAGCAGTTCGTCGAAATCGGTGAAGATCTGGCGAAAGAAAAGGGCATCAATGCTGGCGACCATGTACGGGTGAAGTCGAGCCATGGTTTCATTGTCGCGGTGGCGGTGGTCACCAAGCGTCTGAAGGGCCTCACCATCGACGGCAAGCTGACGCATACGGTAGGTGTCCCCATTCACTGGGGATTCATGGGCTTGACGAAAAACGGCTACATCGCCAATACCCTGACCCCCTACGTGGCCGACGCCAATTCCCAAACGCCCGAGTTCAAGGCGTTTCTGGTGAATCTCGAGAAAGTCTAGGAGGCGACCATGGCACTGCAATCACTCGACATCAAGGCCCGGTCCGCCACGACGACGCCGTCGCCTGACGCGCGAGCCAAGGCAACGGTTCCTGTCGCCAAACTGATCGACATCTCCAAGTGCATCGGCTGCAAGGCCTGCCAGGTAGCATGCATGGAATGGAACGACCTGCGCGATGAGGTCGGCACCAACGCTGGCACCTACGACAACCCGCGCGATCTCACCGCTCAGTCGTGGACGGTGATGCGCTTCTCCGAAGTGGAGGTGGAGCAGGACCGGCTGGAATGGCTCATCCGCAAGGACGGCTGCATGCATTGCGCCGATCCGGGCTGCCTGAAAGCCTGCCCGGCCCCGGGAGCGATCGTCCAGTACGCGAACGGGATCGTGGATTTCCACGAGGAGCACTGTATCGGCTGCGGTTATTGCATCACCGGTTGCCCCTTCAATATCCCGCGCATCTCCAACAAGGACAGCAAGGTCTACAAGTGCACGCTGTGTTCCGACCGCGTGGCAGTCGGTCTGGAGCCTGCCTGCATCAAAACCTGTCCGACCGGCGCGCTGGTGTTCGGCACCAAGGACGACATGATTCTTCACGCCGAAGGACGTATCGCCGACCTCAAGGAACGCGGCTATGCCAATGCGGGGCTTTACGACCCGCAGGGCGTTGGCGGCACCCACGTGATGTATGTGCTGCAGCATGGCGACAAGCCCGAGCTGTACGCAAACTTGCCCAAGGACCCGCATATCAGCGCGCTGGTGAGCCTGTGGAAAGGCATCACCAAGCCATTGATGAACCTGGGCATCGGGCTGGCGGTGTTTGCGGGATTCTTCCATTACGTCACGGTAGGCCCCAAGCTGGTCCCGGACGAGGAAGTCGAACCAGGCGATCCTCCACCCCTGCCTGACCCCAGCCGCCCGTATGACCCGGCCCGTCCATACGATCCCTCAAGGAGCAATCATGACTAGATGGATACTGCGCTATTCCGCCCGCGAGCGGAACAACCACTGGCTGGTGGCCATTTCATTCATCCTGGCTGCGTTGTCGGGGCTGGCCCTGTTTCATCCGGCCTTTTTCTTCTTGACGAACCTGTTCGGCGGCGGCCCCTGGACCCGCATCCTGCATCCCTTCACCGGCGTATTCATGACGGTATTTTTCCTGTTCCTGGCGCTTCGTTTCTGGCGTCAGAACTATTTCGTCCCCGCCGATCGCGCGTGGGTGAGACATATCGGAGATGAACTACGCAACCGCGATGAACGAATGCCTGAAGTCGGGAAATACAATGCCGGCCAGAAATACGTGTTCTGGATGGTGGTGGTGACGATTCCTTTGCTGCTGCTTTCCGGTCTCGTGATCTGGCAACCCTGGTTTGCACCAGTTTTCCCCATTTGGCTGTGGCGCATCGCAGTGGTCATCCACGCGCTGGTGGCGTGGATCATGATCCTCGGCATCATCGTGCACATCTACGCCGCCATCTGGGTCAAGGGATCGGTCCGCGCGATGACGCGGGGCACAGTTTCCCCTGCCTGGGCCAGGCACCACCATCGCGCCTGGTATCGTCAAATGACCGGCAAATAATTCTTGATGACCTTACGCAAGGAATCCCCTGACGCATATGACTACCATGCTCCTGCAACCCGGCCAGATTGAAGCGGCAGCCGGTGATATTCCCGAACTGCGGCTACCGCCCGCCGATCTGTTTCTCATGCGCGCGCGCCGGCTGGAACAATTGTCCGAAGGCCACACACTTGGTGACTATCTGCGTTTTGTCGCGCGCCTTGCCCATGCCCAGCAGGCGGCTCTGGACGCCGGACCGCCTGGGGAACTTCCCGCAGCCGAGCGGCTTGCACAATGCCGTGAATACCAGATGCCGCCGTTGGCCCCGGCCGGCTTGGGCTTGCCGAAAGGCTGGCACGATGTGGCCCGGCACCTCGCGCGAACCATTCAACCGGCGCTGCCTGAGCCTGGCCAGGCAGCGCTGAAAGCGATTCTGGAAGGCGAAGACGCATGGCTGGACGAGCAGGCGTTGCAATTGATCGATGGCGACGCCAAGGGGCTCGATACCGCCAGTGCGCCGGTGATCGGTGCCGCCCTGCAGGTGGTCTGGACCCACCTCGCGCGCCAACTCGACCCTGCCCAGGTGGCGCGACCCGAACATCCCAACCTGTGTCCGGTGTGCGGCTCGCATCCGGTGAGCTCGGTGGTGCGCATCGGCGGCGCCGCAAACGGCCTGCGCTATCTGCATTGCGCGCTGTGCAGTTCGGAATGGCATGTGGTGCGCGCTAAGTGCAGCAACTGCGACAACACGCACGACATCGCTCACTACCATCTGGAAGGGGGGGATAGCCTCGTGCAGGCCGAGAGCTGTCCGGAGTGCCGGACCTATCTGAAAGTCATCCAGCAGGAGAAAGATCCGCAGGCGGACCCGGTAGCCGATGATCTCGCCACCCTGACGCTCGATCTGCTCATGGACGAGATGGGATTGGTGCGCAGCGGCGTCAACTGGTATCTGATCCACGGCCCCACCTGACGGCTCTCTGCTCACCGCTCACCGAAAAAGGGATTGTCTATCGTGCATAGCGCCCCACCACGCCCCCCCTCGATCGATCGCGTTCTCAACTGGACCGCAGTGTCGCCCTTGATAGCCGAGTACGGCCGCGAACCGGTGCTTGCCGGTGTGCGCAGTGTGCTCGAACTTGGGCGGCAAGCGGCGCGCAATGGCAGTCTGGTGGATTACACCGAGCCGACCGTGGCCGCCCAGCTTGTGGCACAACTGATTCAGCAGAACGCACCCCGCCTGAGACGCGTGTTCAATCTCACCGGCACGGTGCTGCACACCAACCTGGGACGCGCGCCGTTACCAGAAGAAGCGGTGGAGGCGCTGCTGCTGGCGGCACGGTATCCTTGTGCGCTCGAATACGACCTTGCAACCGGCGGCCGCGGTGATCGCGACGACGTGGTCGAGGGCGTGCTGTGCGAACTCACCGGCGCCGAAGCCGCCACCGTCGTCAACAACAATGCGGCGGCAGTGTTCCTGCTGCTCAACACGCTTGCCATGCGCAAGCAGGTCATCGTCTCGCGCGGCGAACTGGTGGAAATCGGCGGCGCGTTTCGCGTGCCGGACATCATGAGTCGCGCCGGGGCCAAACTGGTCGAGATAGGCACCACCAACCGCACCCACTTGCGCGACTTCGAGGATGCCATCGGCCCGAAGAGCGCCATGCTGATGAAGATACACACCAGTAACTATGTCATTCAGGGCTTTACTGCCAGCGTACCGGAGGCGGAGCTGGCGCGGCTTGCGCACGCCCATGAACTGCCTTTTGTGGTGGACCTGGGCAGCGGCACGCTCACCGATCTGGCGCGCTTCGGCTTGCCGCATGAACCGACGCCGCAGGAATCACTCGCGGCCGGGGCCGATCTGGTCTGTTTCAGCGGCGACAAGCTGCTGGGCGGACCGCAGGCCGGCATTCTGGTGGGGCGCCGCGAGTTGATCCAGCGCATCACGAAGAATCCGCTCAAGCGTGCGCTGCGTGTCGGCAAGCTGACGCTGGCAGCACTCGAGGCCGTGCTGCGGCTGTACCGCGATCCCGATCGCCTGGCTGATCGTCTCACCACCCTGCGCCTGCTTACCCGCGATTCCGACGACATCCAGGCCCAGGCCGAACGTCTGCTGCCGAGCTTCCGGCACGCCCTCGCCGGCTGGCCGGTGAACGTGGCGACCGAGCCGGCTCTGTCGCAGATCGGCAGCGGTTCGTTGCCGGTCAACCGCCTGCCAAGCTGCGCGCTGACGGTGAAGCCAAGCACGCGAAAAAGCGGCGTGCTGCACGATATCGAGGCCGCGTTACGCGGATTGCCGGTACCAGTGATCGGCCGTATCACCGATGGCGCGTTACGGCTTGACCTGCGCTGCCTTTCTGCCGAAGACGAAGTGGATTTTCTGGGCCAACTCGCGATGCGGGTTGCGGCTCGATCATGATCATCGGCACCGCCGGACACATCGATCACGGCAAAACCACGCTGGTGCATGCGCTCACCGGCGTCGACACCGATCGGCTTGTCGCCGAGAAGGCGCGCGGCATTTCGATCGAATTGGGCTATGCCTATCAGTCGCTGGCCAGTGGTGGGGTGCTGGGTTTCGTCGACGTGCCCGGCCACGAGCGCTTCATCCACACCATGCTCGCCGGCGCGGTCGGGATCGACTTCGCCCTGTTGGTGGTGGCGGCAGACGATGGCGTGATGCCGCAGACGCGCGAGCATCTCAACATCCTTCATCTGCTTGGTATCGAACGCGGCGCAGTGGCGCTGACCAAGATCGACCGGGTCGAATCCGGACGACTTGCCGAGGTCGAGTGTGATCTACATCGACTTCTGGCCGACACGGTGCTGGCCGACATGCCGGTGTTTCCGGTTGCGGCACCGGACGGGCAGGGCATTGATGCCCTGCGCACGCATCTGCACGGAGCTGCGCAAGCCATGCCTTCGGTAACGGCCGAAGGCGGATTTCGGCTCGCGGTCGACCGCAGCTTCACCCTGAAAGGCGCGGGCACCATCGTTACCGGCACCGTGTTTTCCGGCAGCGTCGAGGTGGGTGACGATCTGATGGTGACACCATCAGGCAGGCCGGTTCGTCTGCGCAGCCTGCATGTGATGAATCGGCCGGCGCAATGGGGGCAGGCAGGGCAGCGCTGCGCATTGAACCTTCATGGTGTCGGCAAGGACGAGATCGCGCGTGGCGACTGGATTGTGGCATCAAACCTGCACGCCCCGACCGCGCGGTTCGATGTGCGACTGACGCTGTCGCCACAGGCGACTGCGGCCGTCACGCACTGGGCGCCTATTCATCTACATCTTGGCGCGGCGCACGTCATGGCCCGGGTGGCGCTGCTGGAAGGCGAGAGCCTGGCCCCGGGTGACAGCATGCTGGCGCAACTGGTTACAGACCGCCCGCTCGGCGCGCTCCACGGCGACCGTTTCATCGTGCGCGATGCCGATGCACGCCACACGCTCGGCGGCGGTAGGGTGCTGGACCCCGATGCGCCGGCGCGTAAGCGCAAAACGTCACAGCGGCTGGTGGAACTCGCCGCACTCAGTCTCCCCGATACCACGCAGCGGCTGCGCCAATTGCTCACGCTGCGCGGACTCGACCTCGACCGGCTCGCCATACTCTGGAACTGCAAGGACCCGGCTGCACACCTGCCGCGCGATAGCGCACTGGTGCGCGCCGGTCATGCGACCTGGGCGTTTTCCGCTGCGCACTGGGCGAGCCTGCAGGACAAGCTGCGCGCCGATTTAACGGTTTTTCACGACCGCTTTCCCGACGAACTCGGCCCCGATGCGACGCGCGCCCGGCGCATGTTCATGCCGGTGCTGCCGGCTGCTGTGTTTGTTGCGCTGGTCGACGCATTGCTGGCTGCGGGTATCTTGCAACGCAGTGGGCCCTGGCTACATCTACCGACACACAGCATTGCGCTCACCCGCGAGGAGGATGCGCTCTACCAGCGTATCCATCCCTGGCTGGCAGAAGCGGCCTTTGACCCACCCTGGGTGCGCGATCTGGCCCGGCGCGCAGGACACGACGAGACATCGATGCGGCGCCTGCTGCAGAAGCTGGCGCGCCAGGGCACGCTCTACCAGGTGGTGCGTGATCTGTTTTATCTGCCCGAAAGCGTGGTGCAATTGGCGGGGTTGGTGCAGGAGCTGGAACACATGGCCGGCGCGACGTGTGCAGCCGAATTCCGTGATCGCAGCGGCCTCAGCCGCAAGCGCGCGGTGCAGGTGCTGGAATTCTTTGACAGGGTGGGCTACACGCGTCGCGTCCGTGACGCGCACCGGCTACGCAATGCGGACCTGTTCGGCAGGAGGGATCATGCTGCCTGAATTGGTCAGTCAGAGAACCAAGATTCAACTGGAAGGAAAGCGTGTCTGGTGGTGCGGCCGGATTTCAAATCCGGTTGGGGGTGTCAGTCACTCCCGGGTGGGTTCGACTCCCACTTCCTTCCGCCACTTTATTTGTTCCCGGGTATTCGGTGCCGGGAACCGGTCTGTCGTGTTGATCCCCTCCTTGTGTCTTGATCTTGCAAGGGCCTGGTTACGCTTTGATTTCCGGCGACTTATTTTCCGGTGCCTGCTGCTGCATTGCGATAGATGAACCAGGCACCCAGCAAAAGCGGAATCCCCCAGAGTGCGGATGCAAGATAGATCTGATCGAGTGTCGGGATTCGCTGCAACGTTCCGAAATACGGATGGATATGTTTCTTGGCCGGCTGGTGCCCAAGCCCTGGCATCTTGCCCGTTCGCCGAACGCGTAGTCGGCATGACCCATACTGGTACGACGCGTCTGGTATCCCCCGCTTTCTCACGGCAACACAGGTGTGAAATTCGTACGGGCAGATCCTACATCAGGACAACATAGGCCTGCTCGTCGGGCCCCAGCGGTTCGTGGGTGTCGAGCTGATGCTGTAGCACGGATAGATCGGCCTCTGACGCATCGTTACCTGCCCGTGCACGCTGGATGATGCGCTCGCGCAGGGTAGTGGTGGGAACCGGAAGATCGACAATATGAAATTCGACACCGCGTGATTGCGCCGTTTCACGTAGTAGGTCGCGCTGCCAGCGGGCGATGAACGTGGCGTCGACGATCACGGGCCAGCCGGCATCCAGAAGGGCGCCGGATAAGCGAGCGAGATGGGTGTAGGTGCGTTGCGTGGCATCGGCTCCATAAAGCTGCTGCCCGATATCCGACCCGCTGCGCGCCAGAGTGTCGAGCCCGGCGAGGCGTTTGCGCTCGACATCGGAGCGCAGCCGGATCGCGCCCGGAGCCTGCATCAGTTTGTGGTGCGTATGGCCGTGACCTTGGCGCGCACCAGTGCACGATAGACGGCGTAATAGCGCAGTAGTGCGATTCCGGCATAATCCCCGGTCCGTTGCAGCCACATATTAAGGAACAGCCACGCCCAGTCGGCATGGCCGCGCTGCAGCAGATCCATGTAGCAGAAGGCGATCTCGGACTGAATGTCGATCCAGCGTAATTCGGGATTGAATTCTATGCAGTCGAATATGCACAGCTGCCCGTCGAACCAGGCGAGGTTGCCCAGATGCAGGTCGCCGTGGCATTCGCGCACGAAACCCTCTGCCTTGCGCGTGGCCATCAGCGGCGCGAGCCGGGCGTGCTCGGTCTCGCTCCAGCGCTGCAGGGTGTCGAGCTGCGCACGATCGGCCGGATCGTCGATCCGGGAGGCGATCTGTGAAAAATTCTGGGCCACCGGCCGCCAGATCGCGTCCGGGCTGCCCCAGGAGCAGTCTTCTCCGGCGCGCGCGCAGCCTTCCAGATGGAAATGAGCGAGGGCGGTGGCGATGGCTTCGACGTGTTGTGTGGACATTCCACCTGCAGCATCGATCCGGTCGAGCGTGGCGTCCACGGGGAACTGGCGCATCTTCACGGCATATTCGAAGGCGTCGCCGCTACCGTTGATGCGCGGAGCTGCCGCGGTGCCGGTGAGGGGGACGACGTCGAGATAGATGTCGGGCGCCAGCCGCCGGTTGAGCCGCACTTCATCGCGGCAGGCCTGCAGGCGCTTATTGAGGCTGCTGAAATCGAGGAAGCCAAGATCCAGCGGCTTCTTGAGTTTGTAGGCGTATTCCCCTGTCAGCAAAACGAAGGAGATATGCGTTTCAATCACCTGCACCGGGCCGACGGGGTGGTCGTAACAGTCGGGGTCGAGCAGGCTCCGGATCAATTCGACCATAGTCTGCGTCGATCCGGAGTCGATTTCCATGTCTGCACGTCGGGGTGGAGGGGGCCGTTCACAACTGCCGCGCGTAATCTTCCAGTTGCCGTTTTGCGGCGTCGAAGGCATCGCGCAGGGCAACGTAGGCGTCCTCGTTCTCCTGCCGGTCTACCACGATCTCTTTTCCGGGCACGCCCAGGTTGATGTGGATATTGAACGGCCTGCCCTGGTGCTGATTTTTCGCAGGCTGCTCGACGACGACGCGGCAGCTGACAATATTGGCAAAAATCTGTTCGAGTTTCTCGACCTTCTCGCGGATGTGCGTGTCGAGTGCATCGGAAGGAGGCATGTCGCGATAGGTGATCTGCAGCGGGATTTTCATGGTGACTCCAATAGAGGGGTGGGTGGGATAGAGCAGTCCTGTCTTCGCCTACATTGTCGGGTGACGTTCCTGCGCGTACTGCTTTTCACGCTGTCCCTGGCAGCCGATACAACGCTTCGCGGTCGGGTAGGCCATCAGCCGGGGGAATGTGACGTTCTCTCCGCAGTCGATGCAGACACCGTATTCGTCACTCCCGTCGATATGGCGATCCAGCAGGGTCAGGTTGAAGTCTGCCAGGGCATTGGCCAGCGATTCGTCGCCGCTGTCGCCCGGCTCGCGGTTGAGTAGTTCGATGCGATGCTGGTTGCCCGAATTCTCCAGTTCGTCGCGCACGATGCGCACGAGCGTCTGATAGTTCTCCTCCAGTTTTCGGGCAAGCTGATCGACTTGGGATTGGCTGAGTACGGGCATCGCACCTCCTGCATCTGTGGGGTTGAGTCAACGCAGCGCTTAGTCAAAGGGTAGCAATATCCCGTTTGATTAGCGACCCGAGAGTGCAGCATATGATCCGTCAGGTTGCCTGTCGTCCCTGGATGAAGGCGAGGACCGCCGTCGCGGGCAAAGGTTTGCTGAACAGATAGCCCTGCATGAAATCACAGAAGTGCGAGGCGAGGAATTGCCGCTGGGCCTCGGTTTCCACACCTTCGGCGATCACGGCCAGGCCGAGGCTGTGTGCCAGGGCGATGGTGGCGGTGCAGATGGCGACGTCGTTGCTGTCGTTTTCGATATCGCGTACGAAGGACTGATCGAGCTTCAGGGTGTGGATCGGCAGCAGCTTGAGGTAGCTGAGTGAAGAGTAGCCTGTACCGAAGTCGTCGATCGACAGGCGTACGCCCAGCGCGCGCAATGCCTTGAGCTGACTGATGCTGGCGACGGGATCGTGCATGGCAGCCGATTCGGTGATTTCAAGCTCGAGATCAGCACCCTTCAGGCCATGCCTGTTCAACGCCTCCGAAACGTGGGTCAGCAGGACGGCGGAATGCAGTTGATGGGCAGACAGATTCACCGCCATGGTGATATCCGCGATACCGGCATCGCGCCAGGCGCGGAGCTGGCGACAGGCTTCGTCCAGTACCCATTCGCCCAGTGGCAGGATCAGGCCGGTTTCCTCGGCGATCGGAATGAACTCGGCAGGCGCCACCAGACCCGGGTGCGGATGGCGCCAGCGCACCAGCGCCTCGAATCCAACGATGCGGCCGCTCCGACTATCGAACTGGGGCTGGTAATGAAGTTCGAACGCCTTGTTCTCCATGGCCTCCCGCAAATCGTGATCCAGGGTCAGCCGTTTCATGGCGGCCCGGTTCATCTCGGCCGTGAAAAACTGGACATTGTTGCGGCCCAGCGATTTGGCGTGATACATGGCGGTGTCGGCATTTTTCATCAGCGTTTCAGCGTCCTTGCCGTCGTCCGGATAAAAAGCGAGACCGATGCTTGGCGTCGAATGCAGCACGTTGTTTCTGATGCGGTAGGGCTGGGCCAGCCCATGCAGGATCTTGTCGGCGAGGCGGGCGGTGGCCGTAGCGCTTTCCACTTCAGTCAGCACCACCACGAACTCATCTCCGCCCAGGCGGGCCACGATGTCGCTCTCGCGTACGCTGTCGCGCAGGCGTTGCGCCACATCCTTGAGTAACAGATCGCCTACCGCATGGCCGAGGGTATCGTTGATGATTTTGAAACGATCCAGATCGAGGAAGATCACGGCTAGCTCACGCTGTTCCCGATGGGCCATGGCGAGCGCCTGCTCGAGCTGGCCTTGCAGACTGAAGCGGTTGACCAGCCCGGTGAGGGTGTCGTGGTAGGCCAGCTGGCTGATTTGCGCTTCCGCCTGTTTGCGTGCAGTGATGTCCGTGAAGCTGGTGATGTAATGCGAGACGTGGCCGTCGGGATCGCGTACTACTGAGACTGATATCCATTTCGCATAGAGCGAGCCGTCCTTGCGCCGATCCAGTACCTCGCCTTGCCAGTAGTCTGCTTGTTCGAGGGTGGTCATCATCGCTTGATGCGTTTCGTCGAGTGACTGCGTAGCCTTCAGAACTTGCGGATTTTTACCCCGGATGTCGTCGATCCCGTAGTCTGTCAGTTGGGTGAAAGCCGGGTTCACCGCGAGGATGCGGTTGTGGCTGTCGCTGATGAGAATGGCTTCGCCACTATGCTCGAACACATTGGCGTAGAGGCGCAAGGCTTCCTCCGCCTGCTTGCGGTGGGTGATGTCCTGCACCGTACCCGTGATGCGGACCACTTTGCCGGTTGCGTCGCAATGTATCTCGCATCGTTCGTCCACCCATTTGATGCGGCCGTCGGGCATGTGGATCCGATGGCTGATCTCATAGGACGCGCAGCTCGTTAATGAATCGATATAGGCCTGGCTGACCCGTTCGCGGTCATCGGGGTGGATCGCGCCCATGACTGCCTGATATGAGAGATCGAATGTGGCCTTGTCGACTTCGAACAGGCGATAAGTCTCATCCGACCAGCTCATTACGCCGCTGGCCACGTCAAACTCCCAGCTGCCGACCTGGGCGATGCGCTGTGCCTCGTTCAAACTCGCCTCGCTCTCCTTGAGCGCGATCTCGGCCAGCTGTTTCTCTGTCACATCGATACCGATGCTCACCAGGAATTCCATCTCGTCCTGTGCGTCCAGCAATATGGCATTCGACCATTCAATCAGGCGTCGCGCTCCATCCCGGGTGATCCAGTGGTGGGCGTAGGAATGCCTCAGAGGTTGCGGATTGCGGACGAGCGCGTCGAATACTTCCTGATTCACCTGTCCGCGTTCCTCAGGCGGCAGCAGGAAATCCCAGGCGAAACGTCCCTCGACGTCTTCGAACGCATAGCCGGATAATTCCTCGCAGGCGCGGTTAAAACGGCGGATGCGGCCTTCGCGATCGAGTATCCAGTGCATCCGTCATATGATTGAAGGCCTGCGCCAGATGCCCCAGTTCTTCGGGCCCTTCCTGCGGAGCACGTTGCGACAGGTCGCCTGCAGCGACGTTGTCGGCCACCCGGGTGAGGTTCCGGATGGGGCGCGACAGGCCGCGTCCTATCAAATAGGCCGTGCCGCCGGACAAGAGCAGAAACAGCGCCAGCGCGACATAGGTAATGTGGCGCAGACGCGCGGCGGGTGCCAGCGCTTCCACACTGTTGATTTTTACCAGCATGCCCCACCTCAACGCGGGGAGATAGCGCCATGCGGCCACGCTGTTGATCCCGGCGTAGTCGCGTACGAAACCGCGGCCCTGGGTACCGTCCAGCGCCTTCAGTATCGGCAGCGCGGCTGCATCGAGCGGCACCCGGTGGCGATAGGCGGCATTCGGAGCATGGCGGAGCGGGCCCGTGTAAATGACCTCTTTGCCGTCACGTTGCGCCAGTATCGTTTCGCCCGTGCGGCCGAGACCGGTACGATCGGCCGTGACCGACTCCAGCTTGTGCACATCCAACTGCAGGGCCAGTACGCCGATGATCTTGCCCTGGTCCATCACCGCCGTGGTCAGGAAGGCGGCCGGCTGGTTTCCCGAAGGCGCATACAGTGCGAATTCCGACAAACGGGCTTGCGTGGTCAGATTGAAGCTTTTCGCCAACGGCGAATCACGGTACGGGCCGGATCGGAGGTTGCTACCGAGATCCGGTTCTTGCCGCAGGGAGAAGATCACGTTGCCTGCTGTATCCATCAGCAGGAAATCGTAAAAACTGCCGGCTTCGTAGGAAATGCCTAGATCGTTTTGAAGTGGGCGCGCGACGGCCTGGTAGCGCGGGGAGTCGAATCCGTCCGTGCGATAAGCCTGCTCCAGCTTGATCAGGCCGTTGCGGATCAGGTTTCTCTGGCTGAGCAGGAGGGCGTCCGCCAGCCGCTCCGTTACGTAGCGATCGATCTGATCGGCTTTTTGGTCCGCGATGGTGTCCATGTTCGCCAGCACGGTTTCACGCAGCGACGCTTCGAACGATGCCAGATAGAACGCGGCCAGCCCGATTAACGGTAGCACGGTCACCAGCAGGTAGCTCAGCAGCAGGCGTCTCGAGATGGAGAGTGCCTTCATGGTCTGGCGGTCAGGAAATATCCCGGCGCAATACGCAGGGTAAAGAGGACAACAATCCGGTAGCCGCGGAGCAGTCTCATGTCTGGATTGTAGCCGGATAAATAGGCTATCAGCCTAGGAAGCCGCCGCTAGCAGGTGCGGGGTGACGAGAGACAGCGCGCGTCCAACGCCGCGAATGCGGTGGAAGCGGGCTGGTTGTCGTCGTACCGTCATCCTTCGATTCCCTGGATCAAGTGCAACGGATCCTCCATCCGGATGCTGAGCAACGCCGAGAATAGGGCGGTTGGTTTTTCGGCCTCGTGTCCTTCGGCGAATCGCTTCACCCACAACAAGCTTGGTGTCTTGAACTTTGCACGACTGGATCGGGTCAGTGTGTGGCGATGAAATGCAGACGCGTCACTGCAGGAATTTCCGGCCGGGTTCGTGCGGGAAGAAAGCGGGGCGTGGCACAATAAGTGACTGGGCGTTCATGCGTCAGCCAAGCAAGAGATAAACATAATGGAAACAAGCCTACTTGCAGGACAACCCGCTCAGCCAGCCATGCTGGTCAATGTACCCAGACTCATCACGGCCTATTACAGCAATCGTCCCGACCCTGCGGTGCCTGCGCAACGGGTCGCATTCGGTACCTCGGGGCATCGCGGCTCCGCGTTCGAAAACAGTTTCAACGAATGGCATGTGCTGGCCATCAGCCAGGCCATCTGCGAGTACCGCAGCCAGCAGCATATCGATGGCCCGCTGTTTCTCGGCATCGACACGCATGCGCTGTCGGAGCCGGCGTTCGCCAGCGCGCTCGAAGTACTGGCGGCCAACGGAGTCGAGGTCATGCTCGCGGACAACGACGACTACACGCCGACCCCGGTAATTTCCCACGCGATCCTCACGTATAACCGCGGCCGCGTTACCGGGCTGGCGGACGGGATCGTCATTACCCCTTCGCACAATCCGCCCGACAGCGGCGGCTTCAAGTACAACCCACCCAACGGTGGGCCGGCGGACAAGGACGTTACCAACTGGATCGAAGCCCGCGCCAATGCACTGCTCGAAAGCGATCTCAAAGCGGTGAAGCAGATTTCGCTCGAGCAGGCCCGGCGCGCCGCAACCACGCACCGGCACGACTTCGTCAACGCCTACGTCGGCGACCTCGCCAGCGTACTCGACATGGACGCGATTCGAGGCGCGGACATCCGCATGGGGGTGGATCCACTGGGTGGGGCCGGTGTGCATTACTGGGGCCCGATCGCCGAGCGCTACGGACTTCCGCTTCATGAGCGTCGACTGGGACGGCCGCATCCGCATGGACCCGTCTTCGTCGTATGCCATGCAGAGCCTGATCGGCCTCAAGGACCGCTTCGATATCGCCTTCGCCTGCGACACCGATCATGATCGCCACGGGATCGTCACCCGCAACGCTGGCCTTCTGCCGCCCAACCATTATCTTTCGGTGGTGATCGATTACCTGTTCCAGAACCGGCCGCAGTGGAGCGGCAAAGCCGCGGTCGGCAAGACCGTCGTCAGCAGCGGGATGATCGATCGCGTCGCCGCCAGGCTCGGTCGGACACTGTATGAAGTGCCGGTCGGCTTCAAGTGGTTTGTCGACGGCCTGTACGACGGATCGCTCGGCTTTGGCGGGGAAGAGAGCGCGGGCGCGTCGTTCCTTCGGCGGGACGGCAGCGTCTGGACCACCGACAAGGACGGGATCGTCCCGGCCCTGCTGTCGGCGGAAATCACGGCCCGCAGGGGACGCGATCCCGGCGAACTCTATCGCGACCTGGTGCGCGAATTCGGCGAGCCGGTCTACGATCGTATCGAGGCGCCGGCGACGCCGGAGCAGAAACAGAAGCTGGCGCAGCTCTCGCCGCAGCAAGTCCGGTCCGCCGAGCTGGCTGGCGAACCGATCCAGACCATCCTTACCCAGGCGCCGGGCAACGGCGCGGCGATCGGCGGCCTCAAGGTTGTTACCGAGAGCGGGTGGTTCGCAGCGCGACCCTCCGGCACCGAAGATATCTATAAAATATATGCGGAAAGTTTTCAGGGGATGGATCATCTGCACCGCATCCAGGCCGAGGCACAGACCCTTGTCAGCGATGCGCTGGCGTCCGCTTCCTCGTAACAGGAACGCACAGTCTGGGCATAATTACGTTGAATCCAATCTTGCACCCACCGCGCCATCAGCCACTCCTGACAATGTCATGTATCAAAAAATAACGAGAGATTCGATGCCGGGGCCGTCCGCGCCAAACAACCGGATGCGATCGTTGCCGATTTTTAATTTTCGGCTATGTCGGTATGTTTCGGTGTTGGGCAGTATCGCGATGGTGGCGGGGTGTACGACCGTAGGCCCCGATTTCAGGACGCCGGATGCGCCTGCGATTGATCGCTATACGCGGAGCGCATTACCCGCCAGTACGGCAGGCGCAGCCGTCGACCAGGGGAAAGTGCAGCACATCATAACGGCCTCGTCAGTGGCACCCGGATGGTGGACGACATTCGGCTCGCCGCGGCTCGACGAACTGGTGAAACAGGCACTGCATGACAGCTACACCCTGGCCGCCGCCGAGGCCACGCTGCGGCAGGCCCAGCAACTCCATGCAGCGCAGGCCGGCTCGACGCTGTATCCGACCGTCGATGGCCGACTCGGTGCCAGCCGTAACCGGATCAACGCTGCCAGCACCGGAGAGAGCGGCAATCAGCAGACGCTCTATAACCTGTACAACGCCGGCGTCGCCGTCGATTACAACCTCGACCTGTTCGGGGGTAACCGACGCGCACTCGAAGCGCTGGCCGCACAGGCCGACTATCAGGCCTACCAGCTAGCGGCCGCGCGCCTGGCGCTGGCAGGCAATATCGTGACGACGGCCTTCGGCCAGGCCCAGTTGAGTGAGCAGATCGCGGCCACCGAAGCCATCCTGCAGGCCCAGCAAGACCAGTTCGACATCGCCCGTAAGCGCTTCGAACTGGGCGCGACCGCGAGGACGGATGTGTTGGCGCTGCAAACCCAGATGGAGCAGATCCGCGCCAGCCTGCCGCCGCTGCGCAACAAACTGGCGCAGGCCGATCATCTGCTGGCGGTATTGACGGCGCAAGCACCGGGCACGGCTGACATTCCGCGTTTCACCCTGGCCGATTTCACCCTGCCCGAGCGTTTGCCCCTGGTGGTCCCGTCGGAACTGGTGCGCCAGCGGCCCGACATCCAGGCGTCCACCGCCTTGCTGCATGTGGCCACGGCCCAGTATGGCGTGGCCGTGGCCAACCTCTATCCGCAGATCAATCTCAGCGCCAGCCTGGGCACGCAGGCCCTGACCACAGGCGCGCTGTTCGGGCCGGGATCGATGATCTGGGCCTTGGCCGGTCAACTCGCCCAGCCGCTGTTCAACGCCGGGCTGAAAGCCGGCGCCAATGCCGCTGAAGCCAGTCTGCAGGCGGCTGGCGCCAATTATCAGCAGACCGTTCTGGAGGCGCTGCGTAACGTGGCCGACACCTTGCGCCAGCTGGATAACGATGCGCAGGCCCTGCAGGCGCAAGCCGCGGCAGACGCCTCGGCGCAAACGTCCCTCGATCTGACGCGGCAGCAATATCGCCTGGGTGCCGCAAGCTATCTGCAACTGCTCACGGCCGAGCAACAGGCGCAGCAGACTCGCATCGGCCTGATTGCTGCCCAGGCGGCCCGTCTGGCCGACAGCGCGGCGCTCTATCAGGCCATGGGGGGCGGGGTGCTTGAAACGTCAACCGCGGCAGCGATTCCGGCCACGGGCTCATAGCTGACCCGGTTACACAATCGATTTCTATCGGACAAACCGTATAACGGAGCAGGCGATGACCTCAGGTACAAAAAAACGCATGATCATCATGCTCCTCCTCGCCGGCATACTCGTGGGTGGCCTGGTGGCGTTCCAGAGTTTCAAAAACACCATGATCGGCAAGGCGATCAAGGGCCAGGCTAATCCGCCGCAGACCGTTTCGACGATAGCCGCGCAGGTAAGCACCTGGCAGCCGACCGTTGAGGCCTTGGGCAGCTTCAGCGCAAGCCAGCAATCGGACCTGAGTGCCGAAGTCAGCGGCCGGGTCACCGCCATCCATTTCGATTCGGGCCAGAAAGTGCGCGTCGGTGAGCCGCTGGTGGAACTCGACCGCGCACCGCTGGTGGCCCAGTTGGCGCAGCTCGAGGCTCAGGCGGCGCTGGCCGCGACCACGCTCAAGCGCGACGAGGCGCAGCTTGCGGTGCAGGCTATCAGCCAGTCGGCTGTGGATGCCGACAAGGCTACCCTCAAGAGCACGCAGGCGCAGGTGGCAGCGCAAAAGGCGCTGATTGCACAAAAGATAATCAAGGCACCGTTTTCTGGCCAGCTCGGCATCCGGAAAGTGAACCTGGGCGAATATCTGGCGCCGGGTGCGGCCGTGGTCACGCTGCAGGCGCTCGATCCGATGGAAGTCGATTTCACCGTGCCGCAAAGCCAGATCAATCTGGTTCGCGTAGGCATGAAGGCCGAGGTCGAAACCAGCGCGGTGCCGGACAAGACCTTCCATGCCACCGTGACCGCAATCGAGCCGCAGATCGACACCGCCACCCGTAATCTCAAGGTGCGTGCCCGTGTGCCCAACCCGCAAAGCACGCTGTTGCCGGGCGTGTTCGCCACGGTGCGTATCGGCCAGGGCGAGCCCGCGCAATACGTCACCCTGCCCAACGCCTCGATCACTTATAACCCCTATGGTGCTACCGTGTTCATCGTGTCGAATCAGCGCAAGGACGCGGACGGCAAGTCCGGGCTGACGGTGGAGCAGCGCTTCATCACGACCGGGCCGACACGCGGTGACCAGGTCGCGGTTCTCAAGGGCGTGAAAGCCGGCGAGACCGTGGTGACTGCCGGCCAGCTCAAGCTGCGCAACGGTTCACCTATCACGGTGAACAACAGCATCCAGCCTTCCGACAATCCGAATCCGAACGTGCCTACTCCCTGAAGGCTGCCGCGATGAAAACGAAATTCACGGATATCTTCATCGAACGTCCGGTACTGGCCACCGTAGTCAGCCTGGTGATTCTGGTCCTGGGGCTGCGCTCGATGGGACTGCTACCGGTGCTGCAGTTTCCCGACACGCAGAACGCCGTGGTCACGGTCACCACGGTCTATCCGGGTGCCGACGCCAACCTGGTGGCGAGCTTCATCGCCACGCCCCTGGAAAATGCCATCGCCCAGGCCAACGGCATCGACTACATGACGTCGAGCAGCGTACAGGGAATGAGCACCATCACTGTTAATCTGCGGCTGAACTACGCACCCGAAAAAGCGCTGACCGAGATCACCGCCAAGGTCAATTCGGTGCTCAACCAGTTGCCGCCACAATCCCAGACGCCGGTCATGTCGGTGAGCATCGGCCAGACCATCGATGCGATGTACATCGGCTTCAACAGCGACGTCCTTAAACCCAATCAGATCACCGATTACATCAACCGTGCGGTACAGCCCAAACTGCAGGCCGTGGACGGGGTACAGACCGCCGAGGTTCTGGGTGCGAAAAACTTTGCGCTACGGGCCTGGCTCGACCCGCAGAGACTCGCGGCCCATGGTCTGACCGCAGCCGATGTGTATTCGGCTCTGGCCACCAACAACTACCTTTCTTCCACGGGTAGTGCCAAGGGCCAGATGGTGCAGATCAACCTGGCGGCCAATACCAATCTGAGTTCGCTCGACGGATTCAAGAACCTGGTCGTGAAGACCGTCGACGGACGGGTCGTCAGGCTGACGGACGTGGCCAATGTTTCCCTCGGCGCCGACGATTACGACACGTCGGTCGCCTTCGACGGCAAGGCGTCGGTGTTCGTTGGTATCCAGGTCGCACCGGGCGCCAATCTGCTCGACGTCGTCGCCCGCGTGCGCAAGGTCATGCCGGAGATCCAGTCGCAGCTTCCGACCGGCCTCAAGGGCGGCATCATCTACGACTCGACCAAGTTCGTGGACTCGTCGATCAACGAAGTGATCAAGACGCTAGTGGAAGCCGTGCTTATCGTCACGGTGGTCGTGTTCGTCTTCCTTGGCTCGCTGCGCTCGGTGATCATCCCGCTGGTGGCCATCCCGCTGTCGATCATCGGTACCTTTACGGTGATGCTGGCGTTGGGCTACTCCATTAATCTGCTCACGCTGCTGGCGATCGTGCTGTCAATCGGTCTGGTGGTCGACGACGCCATCATCATTGTGGAAAACGTCAGCCGTCACCTTGACAACGGCATGTCACGCATCGATGCTGCCGTGCGTACCGGGCGTGAACTGGCCAACCCCATTATCGCGATGGCCATTGTGCTGGTTGCGGTATACATACCTATCGGGTTCATGGGCGGACTGACGGGTGCGCTGTTCACCGAGTTTGCCTTCACTCTGGTGGGGACGGTCATCATCTCGGCGGTGCTCGCGTTGACGCTGTCACCGATGATGTGCTCACGCCTGCTAAAAGCGACCAATCCGCAGAGCCGCAACTGGCAGGATCGACTGGTGCTGTTCCTCGACCGCAGCTTCGACCGCCTGCACGCCCGTTACGAGCGCCTGCTTGGGGGCTCGCTTAACTATCTGCCAGTCACCGCGGTGATGTCGGTCATCATCCTTGGTTCCATCTATTATCTATATTCGACTTCGATGTCGGAGCTGGCGCCGCAGGAAGACCAGGGCGTGCTGATCAGCGTCGCCTTCAACAATCCCACCGCCACGATCGATCAGCGGCAGCTCTACGCCGACCAGATCTACGACGTGTTCGACAGCTTCCCGGAAACCGATCATGTATTCCAGCTCAATTCGTCTGCTCAGGTCATCGGCGGCATGGTGCTCAAGCCCTGGGACGAGCGCACCCAAACCGCCACCGAATTGCAGCCTGCGCTGCAGGGCAAGCTGAGCCAGATTGCCGGTTCGCAGATCGCGGTGTTTCAGCCACCGCCTCTTCCGGGTGCGCGCGGGCTGCCGATCCAGTTTGTCCTCACCACGTCCGAATCCTTCGACAAGCTCTACACGGTCTCACAAAAATTCATGCAGGATGCGCAGAAGAGCGGGCAGTTCATTTTCCTGCAGTCCGACCTGCGTCTCGACCTGCCGCAAACCCGTATCGATATCGACCGCAACATGGCGGCGCAGCTGGGTCTGACCATGGAGGATATCGGTTCGGCGCTGTCGGCCATGCTGGGTGGCGGCTACGTGAATTTCTTCGAACTGGACGGGCGTTCCTACAAGGTCATTCCTCAGGTCGACCAGCGCTACCGCCTGAATCCGGATCAACTCATGCATTACCAGCTGCGTACCGCAAGCGGCAGCATGGTCCCGCTATCGACCGTGGTGAAACTCAGCACGGCCGTGACGCCTGAGTCGATCAACCACTTTCAGCAAGCCAACTCGGCCACCATCCAGGGCGTAGCGCTGCCTTTCGTCGCCCAGGGGCAGGCGCTGGATAGCCTGAAGGCCTTGGCCCAGCGCACGCTTCCCGTCGGCTATAGCTTCGACTATGCCGGTCCCTCGCGCCAGTTCGTCCAGGAATCGGGCGGGTTGGTGCTGACCTTCTTCTTCGCCCTGGTGATCATCTTCCTGGCGCTGGCTGCGCAGTTCGAGAGCTTCCGCGATCCCGCCATCATCCTGGTGTCGGTGCCGATGGCCATCTCGGGCGCACTGCTGTTTATCAATCTCGGTGTTGGTCATGCCACGCTGAACATCTACACTGAAGTGGGTTTGGTCACGCTGATCGGCCTGATCTCCAAGCACGGCATTCTGATCGTGGAGTTCGCCAACAATCTGCAGCACGAAGGGCAGAGCAAGCTCGATGCCATCACGCATGCTGCAGGCCTGCGCTTGCGGCCGATCCTGATGACTACCGCGGCCATGGTGTTCGGCGTGATGCCGCTGATCACCGCCAGCGGCGCGGGTGCGGTAAGCCGCTTCAACCTGGGCCTGGTGATCGCCACCGGACTGGCGATCGGCACGCTGTTCACCCTGTTCGTGGTGCCTGCCATGTACATGATGCTGGGCGCGGATCATGGTCGCGTATCGAACCAATCTGAAAAACAGGTATCCCACACCGGGTAGGGCGCGACTGGACCAGACGAAGCGAGATCAATTGACAAGGAGCGAGCATGAGTGAATCCATTCCGTCCGGCCATCCGAAGGAACTGCTCCTGCCCACCGACGTCGATGGATTCGATTCCCTGGCCGAACTGGCCATGGACATGCGCTCTTCGTGGAACCACGCCGCCGATTTCGTGTGGCAACAGCTGGATCCTGAACTCTGGGCATTAACGCACAATCCCTGGGTCGTGCTGCAGACGGTGTCGCGCGAGAAACTCCAGGATGTGCTGGCCGAGCCCGTCTTCCGCAAAAATCTCGACGATCTCGTGCAGGCCCGGCGGGATGCAGGACAGGTGCCTACCTGGTTTCAGCAGACCCATCCGCAATCGCCGCTTACCTGTGTTGCGTACTTCAGCATGGAATACATGTTGAGCGAGGCCCTGCCGATCTATTCGGGTGGGCTCGGCAACGTGGCCGGCGATCAGCTCAAGGCGGCCAGCGACCTGGGGGTTCCCGTCATCGGTGTTGGGCTGCTCTATCAGCAAGGCTATTTCCGCCAGGAAATCGACCAGGATGGTACACAACAGGCGCTCTTCCCCTACAACGATCCCGGACAGTTGCCCATCACCCCTTTGCGCAAACCGAATGGAGAGTGGCTGCGGCTGGAAATCGTGCTGCCCGGCTATTCGGTCTGGCTGCGCGCCTGGCAGGTTCAGGTCGGTCGCGTGAAGTTGTATCTGCTGGACAGCAACGACGTGGCAAACTATCCCGTGCATCGCGGCATCACCAGTGAACTGTATGGCGGCGGCCCCGAGTTGCGGCTCAAACAGGAAATGCTACTGGGAATCGGTGGCTGGCGGCTGCTCCAGGCGCTCGATATCCACCCGGAAGTCTGTCACCTGAATGAAGGGCATGCAGCCTTGGCTGTGCTGGAACGTGCCTGCAGCTTCATGCAGGCGAACGGACAGCCATTCGAGGCCGCGCTTGCTGCCACCCGTGCGGGAAATCTCTTCACCACGCATACGGCAGTTGCCGCTGGATTCGACCGTTTTGCGCCGGCCCTGATCGAGCAGTATCTCGGCTGGTATGCGGAGAATAAGCTCGGCATTACACGCCACGACTTGCTGGCTCTGGGCCGAGAGGATCCGAACGATCCGTCGGAACCCTTCAATATGGCGTATCTGGCGATTCGCGGAAGCGGGGCGGTGACGGGTGTCAGCAAGCTGCATGGCAGGGTGAGCCGGCACTTGTTTGCGCCGCTCTTTCCGCTCTGGCCTGTGGACGAAGTGCCCGTCAGCCATGTAACCAACGGTGTCCATATGCCAACCTGGGATTCAGAGGCAGCCGATGCGCTGTGGACCGAAGCCTGCGGCAAGAATCGCTGGCTGAATGGATCAGACACCCTGGAGCAGGATATCCGCCGTGTATCTGATGCCCAGCTCTGGGAATTCCGCACCGCCGCCAGCGCGTCCTTGGTCCAATACGCGCGCGAACGCCTGTCACTGCAGCTTGCGGCAGCCGCTGCGCCAGCCGCGGCCGTGGCCGAGGCGAGGCACCTGTTTGACTGCAATACTCTGACACTTGGCTTCGCGCGCCGCTTTGCCACCTATAAACGACCGAACCTGCTGCTTCATGATCCGGAACGCCTGTTGCGTCTGCTGAACAATCCGCAACGTCCGGTGCAACTCATCATCGCCGGCAAGGCCCATCCCGCCGATCTGGCGGGCCAGGCGCTGATCCGGGAGTGGATCCAGTTCATCCAGCGTCCCGAGGCATGGTCGCACGTGATCTTCCTCAGCGACTACGACATGCACCTGACCGAGCAGCTGGTGCAGGGCGTGGATGTCTGGCTCAACACGCCTCGTCGCCCCTGGGAAGCCTGCGGCACGAGCGGGATGAAAGTGCTGGTCAACGGCGGCATCAACCTGTCCGTACTGGACGGCTGGTGGGCGGAAGCCTGGACGCCGGAAGTGGGATGGGCGCTGGGGGATGGCCTGGAGCATGGCGACGACCCGGCCTGGGACGCGGCCGAAGCCGACGCACTCTACGACCTGCTCGAGCGCGAGGTGATTCCCGAATTCTATACCCGCGACGACCAAGGCATTCCCAGCGCCTGGGTGGCACGGATGCGAGAAAGCATGGCGCGACTGACGCCGCGCTACTCGAGTAACCGCGCGGTACGTGAATATACCGAGCAACACTACCTACCCGCAGCTACGGCCTACCGTGAACGGACCACCGACAAAGGTGCTCTCGGCGTGCAGATTGTTAATTGGCGACATGTACTCGAGCAGAAATGGTCCGCGGTGCGCTTCGGCGAAGCAAAAATCAAGACCGATGCCAAGCAGCATGTCTTCGAGGTGCAGATATATCTCGATGATCTCGATCCGGAAGACGTGCGGGTCGAGCTCTATGCCGACGGAACCTCGGACGGAGCGCCCGTGCGGCAGGAGATGAAACGCGTACGACAACTGGCGGGTGCCTCGGGCGGCTATACGTACGGCGCGATCGTTCCGGCAGCCCGCCCGGCAACAGACTATACGGCGCGCGTGATACCGCATGGCCCCTGTGTGGTGGTGCCGTTGGAAACCGCTCACATCCTGTGGCAACGATGATCCGATGGATGGGATCATCATGACCGCCAACGCAGCGGCCGGATGCGGCGTCAGGGGACGAGGCGCATTGAAATACCTGTAGCACAGGCGGTCGGCAAAGCCGTGCAGTGATTCAAGGCTGGCCGAGCGGACGATTGGTACACACGTCGGGACGCCGTTGGCAAATTGTCACTTGGCGAGACGTGACCCCGACGTCTTGTTTTCAAGACAAGGAGGACCACCATGAACATCAGACTCGACCAGAAACGCGCGCTCGTGACGGGCGGCAACTCCGGCATCGGTGAAGCAATTGCACTCGGCCTCGCCGACGCGGGCGCCAAAGTGGCGATCAACTATCGCAGCCACCCTGAAGCCGCACAATCACTCGTGCAACGGATCATTGATCAGGGTGGCGAAGCGATCGCACTCCAGGCGGATGTTTCCGATCCTGAGGAAGTCACCCGGATGTTCGGGCGCATCGATGAGACCTGGGGCGGGATCGATATCCTCATCAATAATGCAGGCACTGACGGTGCGTACGCCTTCGGGTGGGAGGTGGGAGGCCGATATCGCCGCGTGGCGAAAAGTGATCGAAGTGAATCTGTTCGGTTCGTTCTACTGCGCGCGCGAGGCACTCAAGCGCATGGTGCCGCAGAAAAGCGGCGTCGTGCTCAGCACCAGTTCGGTGCACGAACAAATCGCCTGGTCAGGCTACAGCGCCTACACCGCCAGCAAGGCCGCCATCGGCATGCTGACCAAAACCTTGGCGCAGGAGGCTGCGCCCCACGGGGTGCGTGTGCTGGCGGTCGGCCCGGGTGCGATCAAGACGTCGATCAATCGCGCCGTCTGGAGCGACGCCCCGAGTCTAAAAGACTTGCTGGAGAAAATTCCGCTCAATCGGATCGGCGAGCCAGAAGAAATTGCCCGCATGGTGGTGGTGTTGGTCTCTGAGGTCGCCTCCTACGTGACCGGGCGCACGATTTTTGTGGACGGCGGCATGACCGATTATCCCGATTTCGCGCACGGCGGCTGATCGCAGAGCCAGCAAGCAAAAGGAGGTGGCATGAGCATACCCAATCGTCCCGCGCCCGGCGGGCCCGGAATTCCGGCGCGCTGGACTTCCAGCGCCAAAACCGGTGTTGGTACGGCGCTCAGCGACAAGAGTCGCGTCTGGTTCACATTGAGCCACGGAATCTTCAACGAGATCTATTACCCCCGCATCGATCAAGCCTGCATCCGCGACATGGGGTTGATCGTCACGGACGGAGCAGGTTTCTTCTCCGAGGAAAAACGCGATACCGAGCATGAAGTGGAGTGGCTGGCTGACGGCGTGCCTGCATTCCGCCTGGTCAACACCTGCCGTACCGGCCGCTACCGCATTGAAAAACAGATCGTGGCCGATCCCCATCGGGACACGGTGTTGCAACGCGTTCAATTCACCGCGCAGCAGGGCGCATTGTCCGCTTATCACCTTTATGCCCTGCTTGCGCCGCACCTGGGGAACCACGGTGGCGGCAACACCGCGTGGGTGGGTGAGTTCGAGGCCAGGCCAATGCTGTTTGCACAGCGCAACGATTACGCCCTGGCGCTGGCCTGCAGCGCGCCATGGACCAAGCGATCGGTTGGCTACGTCGGTTCGTCGGACGGCTGGCAGGATCTGAATGCGAACAAACTGATGACTTGGGAATATACCCGGGCCGAGAACGGCAATCTGGCCTTGACTGCGGAGGTCGATCTTGTCAAATCGCAGGGAGACTTCGTGCTGGCGCTCGGTTTTGGGAAGGACCCGGATGAAGCGGCCCGGAACGCCGTAGATAGCCTGCACGACGGATTTGACAAGGCCAAGCGCGACTACATCACCGGTTGGCAGGAATGGACGAAGACGCGTGCGTCGTTGCAGAAGAACGACCTCCGTTCGGGTGATCTTTCCCAGATAAGCCTCGCTGTGCTGCGCACACACGAGTCCAAGACGACACCCGGTGGCCTCATCGCCAGCCTCTCCATCCCGTGGGGATTCAGCAAGGGGGACGATGATCTGGGCGGTTACCACCTCGTCTGGTCGCGTGACATGGTGGAAACCGCGGGCGGCTTGCTAGCTGCCGGTGCGCACGAGGAAGCACGCCGTGCACTGCATTACTTGCAGGCAACCCAACTACCGGATGGACATTGGCCGCAGAACATGTGGCTGGATGGTTCGCCCTATTGGAACGGGATCCAGATGGACGAGACCGCTTTGCCCATTCTTCTGGTTGATCTGGCGCGCCGTGAGAAAGCATTATCCGCGGCCGACGTGGCCCGCTTCTGGCCGATGGTGAAGAAAGCTGCCGGCTATCTGGTTCGCAACGGTCCGGTGAGCCCACAGGACCGCTGGGAAGAAGATCCCGGCTATACGCCGTTCACGGTCGCGGCGGAAATTGCCGCGCTGCTGGCGGCGGCAGATCTGGCCGATTTGAATCACGAAGCCTCCATCGCAACCTACCTCCGCGAGATCGCCGATGTCTGGCACGCGTCCATCGATCGCTGGATGTACGTGTC